>ERZ773072.341-NODE-341-length-27614-cov-7.493233_pt1 | contig 27614 bp, 39 predicted proteins | sample MGYA00580617_ERZ773072 | MGnify/ENA primary metagenome ERZ773072 (study PRJEB29015, sample SAMEA2737970) | human oral metagenome | biome: human oral; feature: human-associated habitat; material: dental | place: China | collected 2122 ...
GCTCAAAGACAAGGTACTCATAAGTCTAAAGAAAGAAGTGAAATCACTGCTTCTACTAAAAAATTAAAGAAACAGAAAGGTTCTGGTTCTGCAAGATACGGGGATATCAAATCACCTGTATTCAAAGGAGGAGGTAGAGTTTTCGGGCCTAAGCCAAGAGATTATAGATTTAAATTAAATAAAGCATTAAAAAGATTAGCAAAAAAATCTGTTCTTTCTCAAAAAATGAGAGAAGATTCTATCAAAGTTTTAGAAGAGTTGAATTTCTCTGCTCCTAAAACAAAAGATTTTGTTAATGTAGTGAATGCTTTAGGTTTGGAAGGTAAGAAGTCATTATTTATTCTTGCTGAAGCCAACAAGAATGTATTTTTATCTTCAAGAAACTTACCAAAAGCAAAAGTGATGAATTATAACGAAATTTCTTCTTATGATTTAATCAACGCTGGTCAGGTAGTATTCTTCGAAGGTGCAGTAGAGAAGTTTCAAGAAAATTTAAGAAAATAAATCATGTCAATCATTATTAAACCAATCATTTCGGAAAAAGCGACTTATCTTACAGATTTGAGAGGACAGTATTCTTTTTTAGTAGATACTAAAGCGAATAAAATCCAAATTAAAAATGCTGTAGAAGAAGCTTATGGTGTAAAGGTAGCAAATGTTAGGACTATGATTTATGCTCCTAAAGTTTCTATGAAATACACTAAAAAAGGTCTTCAAGTTGGTAAAACTAACAAGTTGAAGAAAGCAGTTATAGAACTTCAAGCAGGTGAAGTTATCGATGTTTTTGCAAATTAATAATTAATTATAAATAATAGTAATGTCTGTTAGAAAATTAAAACCTATCACCCCGGGACAGAGATTCAGAATTGTAAACAATTTTGAGGAAATTACTACTAACAAACCAGAGAAATCTTTGGTTGTAGGTATTAAAAAGTCAGGTGGGCGTAACAACACGGGTAAAATGACGATGCGTTACACCGGAGGTGGACACAAAAGGAAATACAGAATTATTGACTTCAAGAGAAACAAATTCAATGTTGAAGCTGAAGTTAAATCTGTAGAGTACGATCCAAACAGAACTGCTTTTATTGCTCTTCTTGAGTATGCAGATGGAGAAAAGAGATACATCATCGCTCCAAATGGTATTAAGGTAGGTCAGAAAGTGGTTTCAGGAGAAAATGTAGAACCTAATGTAGGTAATGCAATGAAGTTGAAAAACATTCCATTAGGGACTGTTATTTCTTGTGTAGAAATGAGACCTGGTCAAGGAGCAATCCTCGCAAGAAGTGCAGGCTCTTCTGCTCAATTAACTTCAAGAGATGGTAAATATGCTATCATAAAGCTGCCTTCTGGAGAATCAAGAATGATTTTAGTAGAATGTGTAGCTATGATTGGTTCTGTATCTAATGGTGACCACCAGCTTACAGTATCTGGTAAAGCAGGTAGAAGCAGATGGTTAGGCAGAAGACCAAGAACAAGAGCAGTAGTAATGAACCCTGTGGATCACCCAATGGGTGGTGGTGAAGGTAGAGCTTCCGGAGGTCACCCAAGATCTAGAAACGGTAAACCAGCTAAAGGTTATAAAACCAGAAAGAAAAATAAAGTGTCTAACCGTTATATCGTATCTAAAAGAAAATAATTATGGCAAGATCACTTAAAAAAGGTCCTTTCATTCATTATAAATTAGAGAAAAAGGTTCAGGCAAATATAGAGTCTGGTAAAAAAACGGTAATTAAAACTTGGTCTAGAGCATCTATGATTTCTCCAGACTTTGTAGGACAAACCATCGCTGTACACAATGGGAAAACTTTCGTTCCTGTTTATATTACAGAAAATATGGTGGGTCATAAGTTAGGTGAATTTTCTCCGACAAGGTCTTTTAGAGGACACGCGGGTAATAAAAATAAAGGAAGCAGATAATGGGATCAAGAAAACAAGATAGTGCAATCGCAAGAAAAGAAGCAAACAAAGATGTTGTAAAGGCTTCATTGAACAATTGTCCATCTTCTCCGAGAAAAATGAGACTTGTTGCTGATATTATTAGAGGAGAAAAAGTAGATAAAGCACTTTATATCCTGAAATATTCTAAGAAAGAGGCTTCTAATAAATTAGAAAAACTCCTTCTTTCTGCTATTGCCAACTGGCAAGTGAAAAATGAGGGTGCTGATATTGAAGAAGCAAACCTTATTGTAAAAGAAATATATGTGGATAGTGCAAGACAATTGAAGAGACTAAGACCAGCTCCGCAAGGAAGAGGTTATAGAATCAGAAAAAGATCAAACCACGTAACAATAATCTTAGGTAATAAAGAAAATTAATTCAAGGTATGGGACAGAAGACAAATCCAATTGGTAATAGATTAGGTATCATCAGAGGATGGGATTCTAACTGGTTTGGAGGTAATGACTATGGAGATAAAATAGCAGAAGACTATAAAATCAGAAGATACCTTGAAGCGAGATTATCTAAAGGTGGTATTTCAAGAATCTTTATAGAAAGAACTCTTAAATTAGTTACAGTAACTATTACTACAGCAAGACCAGGGCTTATCATCGGTAAGGGCGGTCAAGAGGTTGATAAATTAAAAGAAGAATTGAAGAAACTTACTGAAAAAGAAGTTCAAATCAATATCTTTGAAATTAAGAGACCAGAACTTGATGCTGTATTAGTAGCTGATAGTATTGCTAAGCAAATTGAAAACAGAATTTCTTATAGAAGAGCTGTTAAAATGGCTATCGCTGGTTCTATGAGAATGGGAGCAGAGGGGATAAAAGTTCAGATTTCTGGAAGATTGAACGGAGCTGAAATGGCAAGATCAGAATCTTTCAAAGAAGGAAGAATTCCTCTATCTACATTCAGAGCAGATATAGATTATCATATCGCAGAAGCACACACTACTTATGGTAGATTGGGTGTTAAAGTGTGGATTATGAAGGGTGAAGTATATGGTAAGAGAGAGCTTTCTCCACTTGTAGGGCAACCACAAAAGAAAGGGCCTGCATCAGGAGGAGGTAAAAAAAGAGAAAGAAAATAATTAATGAAATTTTAGGTTTGAAATTGAAAATTTTAAATGCCGTTACCTTTTAAAATCTAAAATTTAAAATCTAAGATCTAAAATTCTAAAATTATGTTACAACCAAAAAGAACCAAGTTCCGACGAGTTCATAAAATGAAGATGAAAGGTAATGCTAATAGAGGTGCTCAATTAGCTTACGGAACATTCGGAATTAAAGCCATTGAAGGAGCTTGGATTACTGCAAGACAAATCGAGGCAGCTCGTATCGCGGCTACCAGATATATGAAAAGGGAAGGACAGCTATGGATTAAAATATTCCCAGATAAGCCAATTACTAAAAAACCAGCTGAAGTAAGGATGGGTAAAGGTAAAGGTGCTGTGGAATACTGGGTAGCTGTAGTAAAACCAGGAAGAATAATGTTTGAAGTAGGAGGAGTGCCTTACGAAGTAGCAAAAGAAGCTCTTAGACTTGCTGCTCAAAAACTTCCAGTGGTAACCAAGTTTGTAGTAGCTAATGATTTTGTTAAACCTCAATAATCTTTGAATAATGAAAAGTACTGAAATTAAAAATTTAAGTGTAGAGGATCTTCAAAATAAATTGGCAGAAGTTCAAGCTCAGTATCAGAAACTGACTTTAGCTCATAGAATTAGCCCAATTGAAAATCCTATTCAAATCAGAGATTTGAGAAGAACAATTGCAAGAATAAAAACGGAGTTAACTAACAAACAATAATTTCATTTTACAATGGAAAGAAATTTAAGAAAAGAAAGAATTGGAGTTGTTTCCAGCAATAAAATGGAAAAGACCATTGTTGTTAGTGAGACAACGAGAGTGAAACATCCGCTGTACGGTAAATTCGTTTTGAAAACGAAAAAATATACTGCACATGATGAGAATAATGAGTGCAACGAAGGAGATACTGTTCTTATCCAAGAAACAAGACCTTTGAGCAAAAATAAAAGATGGAGATTAGTAAGAATCATTGAAAAAGCTAAGTAATGTTACAAACAGAATCAAGATTAAAAGTTGCTGATAATACAGGTGCAAAAGAGGTACTTGTAATCAGAGTTCTCGGAGGTACGAGAAGAAGATATGCTTCAGTTGGTGATAAAATCGTAGTGACTATCAAAGATGCAACACCATCAGGAAATGCTAAAAAAGGTCAGGTTTCTAAAGCTGTTGTAGTGAGAACTAAAAAAGCGGTTAGAAGAAAAGATGGTTCTTACATCTCTTTTGATGACAATGCTTGTGTTCTTTTAAATGCAGCTGGAGAAATGAGAGGAACTCGTGTTTTCGGACCAGTTGCTCGTGAGTTAAGAGATAAAGAGTATATGAAAATCATTTCATTAGCTCCTGAAGTACTTTAATTTTTAAAATCTAAAAGAAATGGCAAAAGTTAAAATTAAAAGAGGAGATAATGTAATCGTTACTACTGGTAAAAATAAAGGTAGTAAAGGTGAAGTTATTGAAGTGATAAGAAAAGAAGGTCAAGATCCAAGAGTGATCGTAGCAGGTGTAAATATCGTGAAAAAACACGTAAAACCATCCGCTCAAAATCCTCAAGGTGGTATTATAGAGAGAGAGGCTTCTCTACATATTTCTAATGTAGCTTTGGTCGACAAAGACGGTAAAATCGTTAAAGTTGGCTTTAAGAGAGTAGAAGTAGAGAGAAATGGTAAGAAGAAAACGAGAAGCGTTAGAATCTCTAAGGCTACAGGTGAAACCTTATAAAGTAGAAAACAATGACGTATATAGCAAGACCAAAGAAAGCGTATAAAGAGAAAATTGTTCCAGCAATGATGGAAGAATTTGGCTACAAGTCTATTATGCAGGTTCCTAAATTAGAGAAAATCGTTGTTTCTCAAGGTTTGGGTGCTGCTACAGCAGATAAGAAAATTGTAGATTATGCTGTAGAAGAGCTTACTGCAATTACAGGTCAGAAAGCCGTTGGAACCGTTTCTAAGAAAGATGAGGCTTCTTTTAAATTGAGAAAAGGAATGCCAATCGGAGCAAGAGTTACCCTAAGAGCTGACAGAATGTATGAGTTCTTGGATAGATTAACTTCTTCTGCTCTTCCAAGAATTAGAGATTTTAACGGTATCAAAGCAGATGGATTCGATGGAAGAGGAAATTATAACCTCGGTATTACTGAGCAAATCATTTTCCCTGAAATCGTAATCGATAAAGTGAAAAAAATCCAAGGGATGGACATCACTTTTGTAACATCAGCAAAGACTGATAAAGAAGCAAAAGCATTATTAACTCACTTCGGTTTACCATTTAAAAAGAACTAAGAAATGGCAAAAGAATCAATGAAAGCGCGTGAGCGCAAAAGAGAAGCATTAGTTGCTAAATATGCTGCAAAAAGACAGGCTCTTAAAGAAGCTGGCGATTATGAAGCATTACAAAAACTTCCTAAAAATGCGTCTCCAGTGAGACTACACAATAGATGTAAACTTACAGGTAGACCAAGAGGTTATATGAGAACTTTTGGTATTTCCAGAGTAACTTTTAGAGAAATGGCTAACCAAGGTCTTATACCGGGAGTTAAAAAAGCAAGTTGGTAATAATTAAAATTTAATAACGATAATTAAGTTTAAAGGCAAATGGATGATGATATCATCTCTGCTTAGATTGATAAAATTGTCTTTTTGCCTTTGAAAACTGATTATTTTTGACCAATAATTAATAAATAAAGAATGTTAACAGATCCAATTTCAGATTTCCTGACTAGAGTAAGGAACGCACAAAGCGCAGGCCACAAAGTGGTGGAAATTCCTGCATCAAAAATTAAAAAGGAGATTACGAAAATCCTGTTTGATCAAGGCTATATCTTAAACTACAAGTTTGAAGATAACAATGTTCAAGGGACTATCAAAATCGCTTTGAAGTATGATAAAAAAACTGGAAAACCTGTGATTAAGAAGATTCAAAGGGCTTCTAGACCAGGTCTAAGACAATACGCTGGAGCTACTGAGCTGCCAAGAGTATTAAACGGTTTGGGTATCGCTATCATCTCTACATCTAAAGGTGTAATGACTGATAAAAAAGCGAGAGAAGAGAAAGTAGGAGGTGAAGTAATCTGCTATGTATATTAACCATTAATTAAAGGAAAATGTCAAGAATTGGTAAAGCAATTATAACAATTCCTGCTGGTGTTACTATTACAGAAAATCAAAGTGTAGTAACAGTAAAAGGTCCGAAAGGAGAATTATCTCAGGAGCTTACAGGAGGGATTACGATTGAGCAAAAAGATGGAGTACTTACAGTAAACAGACCATCTGATTCTAAACAGCATAAAGCACTTCACGGTCTTTATAGAGCTTTGATAAACAATATGATTGTTGGAACTCATCAAGGCTTCGAGAAAAAATTAGAACTTGTGGGTGTAGGGTATAGAGCATCTCATTCAGGTCAGAAACTTGAATTAGCTCTTGGTTTCTCTCACGGTATCGTGGTAGAACTACCAAAAGAGATTGCTGTAAATACAGAAACTGAGAAAGGTAAAAATCCAATCATTACTTTAACATCGCATGATAAACAGCTTCTAGGAATGGTGGCTGCGAAGATCCGTTCATTTAGAAAACCAGAGCCATATAAAGGTAAAGGTGTGAGATTCGTAGGTGAAGTTATTAGAAGAAAAGCTGGTAAATCTGCATAATAAATTTTAAGACAATGGCACTAAATAAATTAGAAAAAAGAAATAGAATTAAAAGAAGAGTGAGAGGGAAAATCTCTGGCTCTGCAGAATTGCCAAGATTATCTGTATACAAAAGTAATAAAGAGATTTATGCTCAGTTAATCGATGATCAAAGCGGTAAGACTTTGGTATCTGCATCTTCAAGAGAGAAGGGAGTAGATGCTAAAGGTACTAAGACTGAAGTTTCTGCTACTGTAGGTAAAGCTATTGCTCAGAAAGCAAAAGCTGCGGGCATTGAGAAAGTGGTATTCGATAGAAATGGTTTCGTATATCACGGAAGAATCAAAGCTCTAGCTGATGGTGCAAGAGAAGGTGGTCTTCAATTCTAATCAAAAAATTTCGGAAAATTATGTTAGGACTAGATAATATAGAAAAAGTAAAACCGGGAGGATTAGAGTTAAAAGATCGTCTCGTAGCTGTAAATAGAGTAACGAAAGTAACCAAAGGTGGTAGAGCATTCGGATTTTCTGCTATCGTAGTAGTAGGAGATGAAAATGGGGTAATTGGTTTTGGTTTAGGTAAATCTAAAGAAGTTGCATCTGCAATTGCAAAAGCAGTAGAAGATGCTAAGAAAAACTTGGTTAGAGTGCCAGTAATGAACCATACTATACCTCACCAGACTTCTGCAAGATACGGTGGTGCGGATATATTCCTTAGACCAGCTTCCCACGGTACTGGGCTTATTGCTGGTGGTGCTGTAAGGGCTGTATTAGAATCCGCAGGTATCCACGATATTCTTTCAAAATCTAAAGGTTCATCTAACCCGCATAATGTGGTTAAAGCTACATTCAAAGCGTTATTAGATATTAGAAGACCTGAAGAGATTGCAAGATTGAGAGGTATTTCTTTAAGCAAAGTATTTAACGGTTAAAAAATTCACAACAATGGCAACTATTAAAGTAAAACAAGTTAAGAGCGCTATTGGGAGAACAAAAACCCAAAAAAGAACGCTTGAAGCATTAGGATTTAGAAAACTTCACCAGGTTGTAGAGCACGAAGCTACACCCGCTATACTCGGGATGATAGCAACTGTAGCACACTTAGTAGAAGTTCAAAAATAAATTATAGGTAGAGATTAGTATAATCCATTATTCTAATCTCTCCTTAATCATATTAATTAAATAAATAATGAATTTAAATAATATACAGCCAGCAAAAGGCTCTACTCATAACTCTAAAAGAGTAGGTAGAGGACAAGGAAGTGGAAAAGGTGGTACTTCTACAAAAGGGCACAAAGGTCAGAAATCAAGATCTGGTTATTCTGAAAAAATCGGATTTGAGGGTGGTCAAATGCCTTTGCAGAGAAGATTGCCTAAATTCGGCTTCAAAAATGTAAATAGAAAAGAATATAGAGGTGTAAACCTAGATACTATCCAGACCCTGATCGATACTAAAAATATCTCTGGAGATATTACAAAAGAAGTTTTAGTAGAAAATGGATTAGCATCTAAAAATGAACTTGTGAAAATTTTAGGTAGAGGAGAGCTTAAATCTTCAGTATCTATTACTGCTGACAAGTTTACTAAATCTGCTGAGGAATTAATTTCCAAAGCTGGAGGTAAAGCAATTACTCTATAAAAATAAAAACTGAATATGAAAGTAGGATTTATACAGACCTTAAAAAACATTTGGAGCCTGAAAGAACTGAGAGATAAAATACTCTTTACTTTGGGTATTATATTGGTGTATAGATTTGCTTCATATATTTCACTGCCTGCTATTAATATGGCAGAGGTGGGTAGTTTATTGGAACAATACAGAAACCAAGGAGGTGGCGGACAAGGAGCAGGCCTTCTTGGTTTGCTTTCATCTTTTACTGGTGGGGCTTTTAGCCGTGCATCCATTATGGCACTGGGAATTATGCCTTATATTTCGGCATCGATTATAGTGCAACTAATGGGAATGGCGATCCCTTATCTTCAAAAACTACAGAAAGATGGAGAGAGCGGTAGAAATACTTTGAATCAGATTACAAGATGGCTTACAATTGCCGTGTGCTTAGTACAGGCACCATCTTATCTTACTTCAATTACACAGTATTTCTTACCATATAACCAGTTTGCACAAGCATATTATGTTGATCCAAATACATTTATGTTTTGGTTCCCAAGCATAGTAATCTTGGTAGCAGGTTCGCTCTTCGCTATGTGGTTAGGTGAGAAGATAACAGATAAAGGCATTGGAAATGGTATTTCTATCCTCATTATGGTTGGTATTTTAGCAGATTTCCCTGCAGCATTTTTGCAGGAATTCTCTACTCAAACAGGTAAAGGAGGATTAGGAAATGTAATGATTCTTGTTGAAGTTCTATTCTGGATGTTGGTAGTTTTACTTGCAATTGTACTTTCAGTTGTGGTTAGAAAAATCCCTATCCAGTATGTGAGCAGAGCACACGCAAGAGGTGGAGCTACTCGTAACTTAACACAAGGAGCAAGACAGTGGATACCATTAAAAGTAAATGCAGCAGGGGTAATGCCAATTATCTTTGCACAGGCATTGATGTTTGTTCCAGGGCTATTGACGAATATTGATGAAACGAATCAGTTTTTCGCAGGATTCAAAAATGTATTCAGTTGGCAGTATAATGTGCTGTTTGCCATACTTATTATTATCTTTACATTCTTCTACACAGCTATTACGATTCCAGTAAATCAAATGGCTGATGACCTTAAGAAAAATGGAGGATTAATACCAAAAGTAAGACCTGGTAAAGACACAGCAGATTATCTTGATGATATTTTATCAAAAATTACTTTGCCGGGATCAATATTTTTGGCTATATTTGCCGTCCTTCCCGCATTAGTGTATGGATCTCTTGTACAGACAGACAGATTTGCGCTGTTTTTTGGAGGAACATCACTACTGATTATGGTAGGGGTAATTATGGATACCGTTCAGCAGATTAATACTTATTTGTTGAATCATCATTATGATGGCTTAACGCAATCAAAATTATCAAGAACAACCGGGCTATAATTATGGCAAAACAGAAACATATTGAACAGGATGGCGTAATAGTAGAAGCTCTTTCTAATGCTATGTTCCGCGTAGAATTAGAAAATGGGCATATACTTATAGCTCATATCTCTGGTAAGATGAGAATGCACTATATTAAATTGCTACCTGGAGATAAAGTAAGACTTGAAATGTCCCCTTATGACTTGACTAAGGGTAGAATTACATTTAGATATTAACGCTTATAAAGCAAAAAGAAATGAAAGTTAGAGCATCTATTAAAAAAAGAAGTGCTGATTGCAAAATTGTACGAAGAAAAGGAGTACTGTTTGTAATCAACAAGAAAAACCCAAAATTTAAACAAAGACAAGGTTAAGAATTAAATTATGGCGAGAATTGCAGGTATTGATTTACCAAAAAACAAAAGAGGTGTTATCGGTTTAACTTATATTTTCGGAATCGGAAGAAGTACCGCTTCTGAAATTCTTAAGGCTACCGGTATCAGCGAGGACAAGAAAGTCAATGAATGGAATGACGATGACTTGGCAGCAATTAGAACGTATATCTCCGAAAATGTAAAAGTAGAAGGAGAGCTTCGTTCAGAAATTCAACTAAACATTAAGCGATTAATGGATATTGGTTGCCAACGAGGAATACGTCACAGACTAGGATTACCTTTAAGAGGCCAAAGAACGAAAAACAATTCTAGAACCCGTAAAGGAAGAAGAAAAACTGTTGCTAATAAGAAAAAAGCAAGTAAATAATCGTTAAGAATTATGGCAAAACAAACAAAAACAGTTAAAAAAAGAAAAGTAAAAGTAGAGGCTATTGGAGAAGCACATATCCAGGCATCTTTTAATAATATTATTATTTCTTTGACAAATAAAAATGGAGAGGTAATCTCTTGGGCTTCCGCTGGTAAAATGGGGTTCAGAGGTTCTAAAAAGAATACTCCTTTTGCAGCTCAAATGGCAGCTGAAAATTGTGCAGCAGTAGCTCACGAAGCTGGTCTTAGAAGAGTAAAAGTATTTGTGAAAGGTCCAGGTGCAGGTAGAGAATCTGCTATCCGTTCTATTCACAATTCTGGAATTGAAGTGAGTGAAATCATTGATGTGACTCCTATGCCACACAATGGATGTAGACCACCAAAAAGAAGAAGAGTTTAATTTTTAGAATTTACCATTATGGCTAGATATATTGGACCTAAAACTAAGATTGCTAGAAAATTTGGTGCAGCAATCTATGGCGATGATAAAAACTTCGAAAGAAGAAGAAACCAACCACCAGGACAACACGGACCTAACAAAAGAAGAGGTGCAAAACGCTCCGAATACGCAGTGCAGTTAGCAGAAAAACAAAAAGCTAAATACACTTATGGTATCCTCGAGAGACAATTCGCAAACCTCTTTACTAAGGCTGATAGAAGTAAAGGAGTAACAGGTGAAGTTCTTTTACAATTATGCGAATCAAGATTGGATAATGTAGTGTATAGATTCGGTTTTGCTAAAACCAGAGCCGCTGCAAGACAATTGGTTTCCCATAGACACATCACTGTAAACGGAGAAGTTGTAAATATCCCTTCTTACTTGCTAAAAGCTGGTGATGTGGTTGCTGTAAGAGAGAAATCTAAATCACTCGATGTAGTAGCTGATGCCTTGGCTTCAAGAGTAAACTACGAGTGGTTACAATTTAATGACGAGAAAAAAGAAGGTACTTTTGTATCCGTCCCTGAGAGAATTCAAATCCCAGAAGATATAAAAGAACAACTTATCGTCGAACTTTACTCTAAATAATTTTATAATTAAATTTTTGCTCAACCAACAATATGGCAATTTTACAATTCATCAAACCCGATAAAGTAATCCTCCTTAATTCAGATAATTTTAAAGGTCAGTTTGAGTTCAGACCTTTAGAACCTGGTTTCGGCCTTACTATCGGTAATGCATTGAGAAGAGTGCTTCTTTCTTCTCTGGAAGGATATGCTATTTCATCTATCAAAATTGAAGGTGTAGAGCACGAATTTTCAACAATTCCAGGAGTTATTGAAGATGTAACTGAAATTATCCTAAACTTGAAACAAGTAAGGTTTAAAGCAAAAGCTGAAAACCAAGCTAATGAACAAGTTTCTGTGAAAGTCTCAGGTAAGAATACGGTAACAGCTGGCGATTTAGCTAAGTCAATAAGTGGTTTCGAGGTTTTAAACTCAGACCATATTATCTGCAACTTAGATAAGAATGTATCATTTGAGATAACTTTCAATATTGAAAAAGGTAGAGGATATGTACCATCAGAGCAGAATAAATCAAACAACGCTCCTATTGGGACTATCGCAATTGACTCTATCTTTACACCGATAAAGAAAGTGAAATATACAGTTGAAAACTATCGTGTAGAGCAAAAAACAGACTACGAAAAACTCGTACTGGATATAGAAACCGATGGTTCTATTTCTCCTCAAAAAGCACTTACAGAGGCTTCCAAGATATTGATATATCACTTTATGCTATTCTCAGACGAGAGAATTACATTAGAGACAGAAGCCGTGAAAGCATCCATCCAGTATGATGAAGAAACTCTACATACAAGACAACTACTCAAGTCTAAACTTTCAGATATGGATCTCTCAGTGAGAGCCCTAAACTGCCTGAAAGCAGCAGAAGTAGAAACTCTTGGTGAGCTGGTTTCTTATAGTAAGTCTGATCTTATGAAATTTAGAAATTTCGGTAAGAAATCTTTAACAGAATTGGAAGAGTTAGTACACTCTAAAGGTCTTAACTTCGGTTTTGACGTAGCAAAATATAAATTAGACGCTGATAATTAATAAAAAATGAGACACGGTAAAAAATTCAATCACTTAGGAAGAACTGCTTCTCACAGAAGCGCACTCCTTTCTAATCTCGCTTGTTCTCTTATCGAGCATAAAAGAATCAACACTACTGTTGCTAAAGCTAAAGCTTTAAGAGTATTCGTTGAACCCATTCTTACTAAAGCTAAAGAAGATACTACACATAACAGAAGAACAGTATTCTCTTACCTGCAAAATAAATATGCAGTAAGCGAGCTCTTCAGAACTATCGCTCCAAAAATTGCAGAAAGAAACGGAGGCTACACCCGAATCATCAAAACAGGATTTAGACCTGGCGATGCCGCAGATACTGCAATTATCGAGCTTGTAGACTTTAACGAGCTTTACAACCCTAAAGCTGAAGAGAAAAAAGCAACAAGAAGAAGTAGAAGATCTACTAAAAAAGCTACAGATGCACCCGTTGCAGAAGAAGCAAAAGTAGAAGCTACTGAAGAAAAGACTGAAGAATAATTTTTTCAGTATATAACCTAAAAAAGCCATTCAATCGAATGGCTTTTTTTATTAGGTGAGCTTGTTTAGTTCCTTATAAATCAGGTGGGTTGGTAGCCCCATAATGGTATAGTAGCTCCCCGAGATTTTATTTATTTTCGCCATCCCTATCCAGTCCTGTATCCCGTAGCTCCCTGCCTTATCCAGCGGTTTAAACTCATTGATATAGAAATCGATTTCCTCACTGCTGATAGGCATAAATTCTACTTCGGCTTTATCCGTAAGGGTGGTGGTTTTTGTGCTGGTTTTTAAGGTAATTCCCGTATAGACTTCGTGGGTGTTCCCAGAGAGTTTTTTTAGCATCTGGGCGGCTTCTTGTTTATCTCTGGGTTTTCCTAATATTTGGCCGCTACAGCTCACAATAGTATCTGCGGTGAGGAGGATTTCGCCCGAGCGCAGGTGAGTGTAGCTGTTGGCTTTTTTTAATGAAAGGTAAGCGGCTACTTCACAAATGGGGAGCTGGGAGGGGTAAGACTCATCGCAATGGATTGAGACGACCTCGAAGGGGAATCCCAAGCATTGGAGGAGTTCTTTCCTTCGGGGGGATTGGGATGCGAGCAGGAGTTTCATTTATATGGATGGGGTTTCATCGGTTACATCCCAGTGGCCCTGGGCTTTCAGTACTTGTTCTATCACATCGCGCACGGCGCCCGAACCTCCTTTTATGGGACTGATATAATCCGCTATTTTTTTTATTTCGGGTACGGCGTTCGGTGGGCAGGCAGCGATGTGGCTCTGCTTGAGCATTTCTCTATCAGGGATGTCATCACCCATTGAGAGTATTTCTTCGTCTTTCAGATTATAAATTGCTTTGAAATGCTCTAAATCTTTTATCTTGTCCTTAGACTTTGGGTAGTAATCCACCACTCCCAAGTATGAGAATCGGTACTTTACCATCGGGTCGCTCCCTCCTGTGATGATTCCTACTTTGTATCCTTGCTTCAGGGCTTTTATTACGGCGTAGCCATCTAAGGAGCTCATTGCTCTGCACATATTTTCGCCTGGGAGGAGGTATACCGTACCGTCGGTGAATACTCCATCTACATCAAAAACGAATGCCTTGATGTCTTTTAGTTTTTCTTTATAGTTCATTTATTATTATTTTTTGTTTGTGTAGTGTCCATTGTATTTTGGAGGGGAGAGTTAAGCGCTGACCATTTCTTTTATCAGGTTGAGTTTCATCAGTGCTTCGATGGGGGTGAGGGCATTGATATTGATTTTGTTGAGCTCATCGCGGATGCTTTCCAGCGTAGGGTCGTCCAATTGGAAGAAGGAAAGCTGGAGGTTCTTTTCGGTGGTTTGTTTAATCTTTTTAGACGCCTTTTGGCTACGGCTGCTCTCCAAGGTTTCCAATATTTCATTGGCGCGGTTAATCACTTTGGAAGGCATACCCGCCAGCTTCGCCACGTGGATACCGAAGCTGTGCTCGCTACCGCCTGCGATGAGCTTTCGGAGGAAGATAATGTTCCCTTTATTCTCTTGGATGGAGATGTGGAAATTTTTAATCCTCTCAAAAGATGCTGCCATTTCATTGAGCTCGTGGTAGTGGGTGGCGAAGAGGGTTTTGGGCTTTGTGGGGTGCTGGTGCAGATACTCGGCAATCGCCCAAGCGATAGATACCCCGTCGTAGGTGGAAGTTCCCCTCCCGATTTCGTCGAGGAGGATGAGGCTGCGCTCGGAGATGTTGTTTAAGATATTCGCGGCCTCGTTCATCTCCACCATAAAGGTAGATTCTCCAGCGGAGATATTGTCGGAGGCACCTACTCGGGTGAAGATTTTATCGAGCACTCCAATTTCGGCAGATTTTGCGGGCACGAAGCTGCCTGTTTGTGCCATCAGTGCGATGATTGCCGTCTGCCTTAGGATGGCGGATTTACCTGCCATATTCGGGCCTGTAACCATTAGGATTTGCTGGCTATCTCTATCCAAATAAATATCATTGGGGATGTATTTCTCGCCTAAGGGGAGGGTGTTTTCAATAATCGGGTGCCTTGCTTCTTTCAGGTTGATGGCGTATCCATCGTTTAATGAAGGTTTGGTATAGCCTTCGACAGTGGCGAGGTCAGAGAATGCCGTTGCGATATCGAGCTGGGCAGTGATTTGGCTGTTTTCCTGTATGAGGTCTATGTACTTCATCGCTTCGTAGCAGGTTTCTTTGTAGAGTTGCTGCTCGAGTATGGAAATTTTTTCTTCTGCCCCCAAGATTTGCTCTTCGTAGTCTTTGAGCTCTTCGGTGATGTAGCGCTCTGCATTTACGAGGGTTTGCTTACGAATCCAGTCTGCGGGTACTTTGTCCTTATGGGTATTTCTCACTTCTATATAGTAGCCGAAGACATTATTAAAGCTGATTTTAAGGCTTGAAATCCCTGTTCGTTCTATCTCTCGGTTGCACATTTCTTCCAGATAGTCCTTTCCTTTGTTTTGAAGGCTTCTGAGGGCATCCAGCTCGGTATTTATTCCAGATTTTATTACATTTCCTTTGGCGATGCTTATGGGGAGCTCTTCATTAAGGTGGTTTTCTAAATAGGAGATGAGTTCGGAGAGTTCGTTAAGGGGTTTTATCCAAGCGAGGAGGCTGTGCTTAGGGCTGAGGAGCTCTTTTATCTTTCTAATGTTGATAAGGCTCTGCCTCAAGTGCCCGAATTCTTTTGGACTAATGCGTTCGGAGGCGAGTTTTCCCATCAGCCTATCAAGGTCCGAGAGGCTTTTTAGAAGCTCTAAGATTTCAAACTTTAATGCGTCTTCTTTATTAAAAAAGTCTACGAGATGTAGCCTCCGTTCTATATCATTTACGGTTTTAAGGGGGAGGATGAGCCTCCTTCTGAGGAGCCGTGCCCCCATAGGAGTTGCTGTATGGTCTATGATGTCCAGCAGGCTTTTCCCTTCTTTGGAGGTTGGGTAGATGATTTCCAGATTTCTTAGTGTAAAGCCATCCATCAGCAGGTATTCGTCATCTGGAATTTTTTTTATGTTGATGATGTGTGCCAGCAGGTTGTGGTGTGTATCTTCTATCAGATAGGCGAGGATAGCTCCTGCGGCGGTTATTGCCAGTGGCATATCTTCTATACCGAAACCTTTTAAGGATTGGGTTTTGAACTGCTGGGTGAGTTTTTCCTTGGCATAGTTGTACTGAAATGCCCAGTCTTCCAGTTTAAAGGTTGCCCTGTTTTTCAGTTGTTCGGGTAGAGCTTGTGTTCGTTGGTAGATGATTTCGCTTGGGTCAAAGCTGTGGACAATATGGATGAGCTTCTCAAGATTGCCTTCGCTTACCAAGAATTCACCTGTGGAGACATCTATCAGTGCGATGCCAAATTTTTCCTTTTCCCTGTGCAAGGATAGCAGGAAGTTGTTTTTCTTTGAGCTAAGGACTTGGTCATTAAAGGTTACTCCAGGGGTTACAAGTTCTGTTACCCCTCGTTTTACGATACCTTTTACCATTTTGGGGTCTTCTAATTGGTCGCATACGGCTACCCTCAGCCCTGCTCTTACGAGTTTTGGCAAATAAGAATCTAAGGAATGATGTGGAAAACCTGCCAGTTCTGTATGTGAACTGCCATTATTCCTTTTGGTGAGGACAATGCCCAGTACCTCTGCCGTTCGCACTGCATCACTTCCAAAGGTTTCATAAAAGTCTCCCACTCTAAACAGTAGTATTGCGTCTGGGTATTTTGCTTTTATCGTATTGTACTGCTGCATTAGTGGGGTTTCTTTGCTCTTTTTTGCCATAATTTTTTATTGATGAGCAAAAATAAGGAATAATCTCATAGCCTTACGCTTTGTATGATGACAGGGTATTGTTTTATAACTATTTTACCTATAATTTACCCCCTTGGAAGGGGTGAAGAATAAGATTATTCTACCTTTAAAAATGGCTTTTCTTCCTTAAAGCAAAAGAAAAATATTTTTCTATCAAGAAGGAGGATATGCAGGAGTATTTTTAAGTTTCAGGGGAGTTTTATTATATGGTTTCTAATTAATTAGAGACCTCTTTGTCTTAATTAAAAAAAACTTATATTTGCTGATAAATATCATATCTATGTCAGTAGAGAAATATAATCATATCGAAGCAAGCCTCCATAAGGCACTTGATACAGAAGGACTGAGAGACAGATTGCCGAAAGAGTATTTTGATAGACTACTACGCTCACGGAAGTTTATAACTTTCCGAAAGGGAGATACGATGTTTGATGATGGAGATAATGCTAAGGGAGTTTATATTATAGAAAAAGGTATTGCTAAACTCTCCAAGTCTGGAGTTTATGGCAAAGACCAAATCCTCAGGTTTATAAAGGAAGGAGATCTTGTAGGCTATCGCTCACTTCTTTGCCATGAGGCATTTCAGGCAAAAGCAGAGGCTATGACCAGTGTAGAGACCTACTTTATCCCTGCTGAGACCTTTCTCCTTATACTGGAACACGATTCTAAACTTGCCTATGCAATGCTTCAAAAAATAGCTTATGAGCTGGGAGAATCTTCCAATACCATTACACTACTGGCACAGAAAACCGTAAGAGAGCGGCTTGCAGAAATCCTCCTCCTCCTCGAAGACCGTCTTGGCACAGACCCTGAAGGATACATAAAAATAGCCCTCACCCGAGAGGAAATAGCGAACCTTATCGGTACAGCAACAGAGAGTGCCATTAGACTCATCTCCGAATTTAAAGCCGATAGATTGATAGAGGTAGAAGGGAGGAATATTAAGGTTTTAGATCGCTCAAAGCTGATGAAACTTGGGCATTGTAACTAAAAGAAAAAAGGAAGCTAAATGTCAACCTACTCAGAAATAAAAAAAGTAACCACAGAGACTCTAAGAAAGATGAAGTTTGAAGGTGAGAAAATCACAATGCTCACCTCGTATGACTTTACCACTGCTAAAATGGTAGATGCAGGAGGGGTAGATGCTATTCTTGTAGGAGACTCTGCCTCTAATGTAATGGCAGGGCACGAAACTACACTCCCGATTACCTTGGATCAGATGATTTATCACACTCAATCCGTAGTGAGAGGCGTAAGTAGAGCATTAGTAGTGGCAGATTTACCTTTTGGGACTTATCAATCCAATGCCGAGAAAGCTCTCGAGTCTGCCGTGAGGATGATGAAAGAAGGCGGAGCACACGCCATAAAAATCGAAGGAGGTAAGGAGATAGAAGACTCCATACAAAAGATTGTAAATGCAGGAATCCCCGTAATGGGGCACCTGGGGCTTACTCCACAGTCCATCTACCAGTTCGGTACCTATAAAGTAAGAGCAAAAGAAGAGCAGGAAGCAGAGAAACTCATCTCCGATGCAAAACTCCTCGAGAAGCTCGGATGCTTTGCTATTGTATTAGAGAAAATCCCGGCAGAACTGGCAAAAAAAGTCTCCAAAAGTCTTACGATACCTACTATTGGTATAGGCGCTGGGGCAGATTGTGACGGTCAGGTGCTCGTCTATCACGATATGGTGGGGATGAATCAAGGCTTCTCACCTAAATTCTTAAGGCGCTATCTTAATCTCTACTCCGAAATTACAGGAGCCGTTTCCCAATATGTAAAAGATGTAAAGGGAAAAGATTTTCCCAACTCAAACGAAAGCTACTAACCGATGCAAGACCAGATTCTGTATGAGGATAACCACCTTTTGATTATCAACAAACGGGCTGGGCAGCTCGTGCAAGGAGATAAAACAGGTGATGAATCTCTCTTGGAAACCCTAAAGCATTTTATCAAAGAGCGAGACCATAAACCAGGGAATGTATTCCTCGGCTTGGTTCATCGTATAGACAGACCTACTTCGGGCTTGGTGATTTATGCTAAAACCTCAAAGGCACTCTCTCGCCTTACTCAGATGATAAAAAACAGAGAGATAAAGAAAACCTATTGGGCTATTGTGCCTAAGGAAATCGTCCCTAAAAGCCAGAGGCTGGTGCATTACCTCAAAAAAAATGAGAAAAATAACAAGGCAATTGTCTTTACAAAGCCTACGGATGGGGCTAAGAAAGCCGTACTTACCTATACCATTATAAAAGTATTGGATAATTACCAGCTCTTGGAGGTAGATTTAGAGACGGGCAGGCATCATCAGATTCGGGCACAGCTCTCAAAGATAGGCTTGCCAATTAAAGGAGATTTAAAGTATGGTGCACCGCGCTCAAACCAAGATGGAGGAATCTCTCTACACGCCAGAAAACTGGAGTTTATTCACCCCGTAACCCGAGAGCGTATAGAAATCACGGCTCCCGTACCTCAGCAAGATACCGTTTGGAGTGCGTGTGAGGAGGGGAAATAAAAAAAAGAGGCAATTCATTTACCTCTTAAATAGTATTACCTGAATTAGAATGAGTATCAGAGAGATTTGCTGCCTGCTTTTCCAGTTTTTCTTTTTCCTTTTGCAGTGCTTTAAATTCCTTTTCTTTCTGAGCGGTTTTTATCGCTACACCTTTGGAAACATAGCCTACTACACCTCCAATGATAAGCCCAATACCAATTCCACAAATAATCCCCATTAGGATAGCGGATTCAAAAAGGTCTCGTACTTTAAAGTCGGCAATATAAAAAAATCCAGTAGCCACAGCTAAAAGGATTACTCCAATGATTAATAAACTTCGCATAGATTTAAATTTTAGGCGTCAAATGTATTAAAATATTTATTTACCTCCTGCTTGTTTGTAATAATTCAATGCTCGAGGCAAGTGCCTTGTGATATCTGCTCTTCGGCTTTCGGGGTGGGGGTGGGTAGAGAGAAACTCTGGATTTCTCTGTCCGCTGGATTGTGCCTCCATTCTCTCCCAGAAGGGGAGTGCTTGCCTTGGGTCGTAGCCTGCCATTGCCATTAGGTAAAGCCCTATTTCATCGGCTTCTAATTCCTGACTACGACCGTACTTTAGAAGTACCATCTGCGAGCCTAAAGGATAGGCCTCTTGGAATACCCTTGCCCATTGAGCATCTGAGATAGCACTACCGAGAATCGCTCCACCATACTGAGCTACCATAGCCTGAGATATTCTCTCATTGCCGTGCCCTGCAAGTGCGTGGGCAATTTCGTGCCCCATTACTACTGCCATTCCTGTTTCATTTTTTGTTACAGGGAGTATCCCGGTATATACCGCTACTTTGCCGCCAGGCATACACCAGGCATTTACCTGTTTATCCTCTATGAGGTTAAATTCCCAGGCATAAGATGCCAAATCTCGCTCCCTTCCTATACTTCTGTAATAGGCGTGGGCAGCATTCCTTATCCTTTGTCCTACGGCTTTTACCTGCCTTGCTGCAGAGGTATTATTAATCACTTTGCTCTTGTTGAGTGTAGCTCTGTATTGGCTAAAAGAGCTCGCTTGTATCTCTGGGTTGAGAGAAGTTAGCTGAAAGGATTTTCTACCTGTAATAGGGTTAGTAGTACAGCCGAGTAAAGATAGGGACACTAGCCCTGCTGAAATATATGCTGAAATTTTCATAATGATGCTATTAAATGCTGTGTAGATTTGCAATTAGTATTCCAAATGCCCTGTGATTTGCATAGATTTTGATGATGAGCTCCCTGTTTAATAATAAAAATTTCTCCCAATGAAAAAGCTCATTTTGGTTTACTTTGGATTTTTAGTGGTTTTAAGCTCTTGTGCTTCTAAACGCTATGTAGAATCAGGGGTTTTATCTCAGATGATTGCAGAAGACCGTTTCTCTTTTGTGGCAGAGAAGGCTACGCCTATGGATTATTCGGCGGTAAATAATGCCTCTGCATCTATACCGGGTGCAGTCCCTATGAGGATTTTAGATTTATCAGGGCAGGGCTATACATTAGAGGTGCAGAAAGATGCCCTCTTCGTACATCTTCCCTATTTCGGGAGGGCGTATAACCTCTCCTATGGTGGTAGAGATGCCGGTTTTAATTTTGAATCCAAGGATTTTTATATGACTAAAACCGATAGAGGCAAGCGCGGTATGCTCTATACCTTTGATGTGAAGGATCAGCCTTCAGTAAAAAGGATGAGCCTTGAGGTTTTCTCTAATGGCAGGGCATATCTTTCTATAAGTTCATCGGATCGCCAGCCGATTTCCTACGACGGTTTTGTAGCCAAAGTAGAAGAGAAATAGCCCTCACTAAAACAATTCCCCTGGGTGAGAAGGCTTGGAAAGGTTGAGGTGCTTATACGCTTTCTCGGTAACCTCCCTACCGCGAGGGGTACGGATGATAAACCCCTCCTGAATCAGGTAAGGCTCATATACCTCCTCTAAGGTCTCGGGGTTCTCCCCAATCGAAGTCGCCAATGCGGAGATGCCCACAGGCTTACCTTTAAAGTTCTCTATCATCACCCGCATAATTTTATTATCCATATCGTCCAGTCCGTATTCATCTACATTGAGTGAGTTGAGTGCGTACTTGGCGATTTCTATTTCTATCTTGCCATTCCCCTTTATCTCGGCAAAGTCCCTCACTCTTCGCAGCAGGGCATTGGCTATTCTTGGCGTTCCTCGGCTTCGTCTGGCGATTTCTATAGCTGCATTTTCATCAATCGGAACTCCTAAAACCCTTGCTGTTCGCTGTATAATACTGCTCAGGAGCTCGATATTGTAATACTCCAATCTGCTTTGGATACCGAATCTTGCGAGCATCGGTTTGGTAAGCATTCCGCTTCTGGTCGTAGCTCCGATAAGGGTAAAGGGATTGAGCCCTATTTGTACCGAGCGGGCATTAGGACCTGTCTCGAGCATTATATCGATTTTATAATCTTCCATTGCCGAGTACAGATACTCCTCCACGATGGGCGAGAGCCGATGTATCTCGTCGATGAAAAGCACATCATTTTCTTCCAGATTGGTCAATATCCCTGCGAGGCTACCAGGCTTATCCAGCACGGGACCTGAGGTTACCTTACAATTTACCCCCAGTTCATTGGCGATAATGTGCGAGAGGGTAGTCTTCCCCAGCCCTGGTGGGCCGTGAAGCAGGGTATGGTCAAGGGCGCTCCCTCTTTTCTTTGCAGCGGCAACGAATACTTCCAAGTTCTCAAGCGTCTTCCTCTGCCCCGCAAAATCGCTGAACGATTGCGGACGAATCCTCTCCTCCATATCCAAGTCCTGAGGCGAAAAATTCTCCTTATCTGGATGTAAAAAATCTGGCATTTTCTCTAATTTTTCCCGACAAATATACTAAAAAGGCAGTAGGCTTTAGGCAGTAAGCCTAACCACACATCGCCTACTGCTTACTGCCTAAAGCCTAAAGCAAAAAAGTACAGCCTTTTAAAGGCTGTACTTTTTATTTATAGGTCTATCGCCTGAGAGAGCGAGTCACCTTCACCCGAGAGAGCGAGCCACCCTCGCCCGAGAGAGCGAGTCACCCTCGCCCGAGAGAGCGAGCCCGTCTCGCTTTTTTAATTGCCCCAAGAGGATAGTAATATACAGCTTTAATAGCTCTATCATAGCCCCTCGTGCTAATGAGAGCGCCACCTGCGATATGCTGCGGCGTGGGAGGCGAGGGCAGTAAAGGAAACTACAGTAATGGAGCTTATCGGCATTAGAATGGCAGCAATGAGAGGGGAGAGGTTGCCAGAAACAGCAAAGCCAAGCCCTATAATATTATAGAGAAAACTGATGACGAACATTGCTTTGATGATGTTCATCGCGTCTTTGGTCAGGGTGATGTAGTTTCTTAGGTGTGGGAGAACCTGCCCGCTCATAATAACATCGGAGGAGGGGGTAAAGGCATTGGTATCATCGGCTATAGCGATTCCTACGCTGCTTTGTTTTAGGGCTCCTGCATCGTTTAGCCCATCGCCCAGCATTGCAACTTTGCGCCCTTGCTCTTGCAGCCGTTGGATGAAGTTGAGCTTATCCTCAGGGCTTTGATTAAAGGATAATCCAGAGATATTCGGAGCTTTCTCGCGAAGGGTTTGCTCTTCGGAGGCATTATCACCGCTGAGGATATAGATTTTGTAGTCTTTTAGGTCTGAAAACATCTGTGAAATCCCTTTTCTGTATTCATTTTTAAAGAGGTATTTGCCGAGAAATTCATTATCTCTTCGGATATAGACGGCGGTTTCTATTTCGGAGGCGGTTTCTCCTATGAATTGAGCAGAGCCGATGAGGTATTGATGGCTTCGTATGGTGGCAGAATAGCCTTTTCCAGAGGTTTCCTGGTAGTTCTCCACAGGGAAATATTCATCGGGGATATCCAGAAACTCATAGAGTGATTTGGAAAGTGGATGGTTGGAGTTCTTTAATAGGGTTTTGATATTTTGAGCATCAAATTCCGAGAGGGCTTTGCCTTTGTACTCTATCTGAGATTTCTTAGTCTGGGTAATGGTTCCTGTTTTATCAAAAACGAGGGTATCTATCTTTGAGAGTTTTTCTATGGTCAATGTATCTTTTACATAGAATTTATGCCGCCCGAGTATTCTCATTATATGCCCCAAAGTAAAGGGTGCAGATAGGGCTAAGGCACACGGACAGGCGATGATGAGAATGGCGGAAACGACTTGGAACATCTTCTCGAAATCTACTTGGCTCCAATAGATTCCTGCAATGAGTGTAATGGCGAGGATAACGAAGGTGAAGTACTTGCTTACGCGGTTGGTGAGGTTATCTAATCCCGTTTCTGCTTTCTTGAAAGCCTCTTTGTTCCAAAGCTGAGTCAGGTAGCTCTGATCCACGCTTTTTATCACTTCAAGTTCGAGAATGGAGCCGATTTGTTTTCCTCCAGCAAAGATTTTATCTCCTGCCTTTTTAGGAATGGTGGCGCTCTCTCCCGTGATGAAGGAGTTGTCTATATTCCCTTCGCCCTGTATCAGTATAGAATCTACTGGGATAATCTCTTGGTTTCTCACCATAATCCTGTCGCCTACCTTCAGTTGAGAGAGGAGGATGTTTTCCTGCTTGCCCCCAGCCTCTATTTTGGTAACAGCAATGGGGTAGAAGGATTTATAATCCCTGTCGTAGGAGAGGGAGGAGTAGGTGCGCTTCTGGAAAATCTTCCCAAGGAGCATAAAGAACAGCAGTCCGCACAGAGTATCGAAGTAGCCAGGGCCAAAGTCGGTAAGCATCTCATAGATACTCCTTCCGTAGAGCACCAGAATGCCGAGTACGATAGGTACATCGATATTGACAATTTTGTTTTTTAGCCCGAAGTAGGCAGATTTAAAGTAATCCGACGCGGAATAAAAGACTACGGGGGTAGAGAGCAGGAAGACCATCCATCGGAACAGGTGTTTGTAGCTGTCCATCCAAAGGTCATTGGTACCTAAAATCTCTTGTGCGTATTCTGGAAAACTGAAAAACATTCCATTCCCGAAAGCAAAGCCTGCTATGGCAAATTTTATCAGCAGGGATTTATCTAAGGGTTCTTCCTTTTTGTCGGCTGTTTCTAGGTTGATGGCGGGTTTATATCCAAGGTTGGTAAGGAACTTTGCGAGCTCGCTTAGTTTGAGTTCATTATGGTTGAAAGATATTTGAAGGTTCTTCCTTGTGAAATTAACTTGCGAGTACTTGATATGAGGGTTCAGGCTACTCAAGCTCTCTAAAAGCCAGATGCAGGAGGAGCAATGGATAACGGGAATCTTAAAGGTAACGAGTGTAGTCTCTCCTTCAGAGAAATCGGTTACTTTGCTGAATATTTCTGGGGTATCGAGGTAGTCAAACTGCGAGAGATTGTCATCTGGTCGTATTCCCGATTGTTTGTTCAGGGTATAGAAGTTCTCTAAATGGTTTAGGTTTAGGATTTCGTAGACGGATTTGCAACCATTGCAACAAAAGGCTTTCTCATCGAAGAAGATTTTTTCTTTGTCTATCTCTTGTCCGCAGTGGTAGCAGTGTTGTTGTGAGGTCTCGCCCATAGGTTATCGGTTCATTTCAAGGAGGGGTTCTATGTATTCTCTTTCATTGCTGAGGCGTGGTACTTTGTTTTGCCCACCGAGCTTGTTTCGGGAAGACATCCACTCGAAGAAGAGATTGGGTTTTGCTTTATGGATAATGGGTTCTCTCAGGGTCATATTATTGTATCGCTTCGCCTCGTAGTCGGAGTTGAGGTCTTTTAATGCAGAATCAAATTCTTGCTTAAAGGCATTGAAGTCTTCAGGTTCATCATTAAACTCAAAAATCCATTCGTGGGCACCTTTGGAGTTTCCTTCCATAAAGACGGGAGCACCTGTATAGTCCTTCACACTGGAATGAGTCTTCTTGCAGGCGATTTCTATGGCGGTTTCTACATTATCAATCATCAGCTCCTCACCGAATACATTGATGTGATGCTTAGTCCTGCCAGAGATTTTTATTCGGTAAGGCTCGGTAGAGGTGAAATAAACCGTATCTCCGATGAGGTATCTCCACAGCCCACCATTGGTAGTGATGAGCATTGCGTAATTTATTCCTTTTTCTACTTCTCCTATGGTATAGGTTCTTGGGTTTGCTTTCCCGAAGTCTTCCATTTTTATAAATTCATAGAAGATTCCATAGTCGAGCATAAGGAGGAGCTCATCTGAGCCGTGCCTGTCCTGTATCCCAAAGAAGCCTTCGGAGGCATTGTATATCTCGTAGTAGTTAATCTCTCTCCCGATAATCTGCTTATATTGTTCTCGGTAGGGCTTGAAGCTAATCCCCCCGTGGAAGAATACTTCAAGGTTTTGCCATAGCTCCCCGATATTTTCTTTGCCAGATTCCTCCAGTACTTTTTGTAGGAGAACCATCATCCAGCTCGGTACGCCAGAGAGACTACCTACATCAGCGGTGAGTACTTCGGAGACTATGGCTTTCATCTTGGTTTCCCATTCGGACATTAGGGAGACTTTCTTGCTTGGTACAGTGGTGATTTCTACCCAAAATGGGAGGTTGTCTATCAGGATGGCAGAGAGGTCTCCGTACTTGGTATCAAAGTTTTCATACATCTCGGAGCCGCCGATTTCCAAAACCGCGCCATGGCGTTTGTTCAATTCGGCAAAGTCGTAGCCTTGCAGCAGGGAATAGGCGAACTCAGTAAAGGAAATGCCCACATCGTCGCGCTCGATACGCTGTTTGACGGATTCCTTGTTCAGCATGGCGTTGACGGAGAAATGCTTGCCGATGTCGCGCAGGAAGTCGAGGCAGTTCATGCTGCCGAACCAGTCGGCGTTGTTCGCCATAATGGCGGCGTTTTCGCCTTCAAAGCTCAAAAAAGGTTTCAGTTGGTTGCGGATGCTTTCTACCCAGCCGGCAACGGTTTCGGCAGAATTCAAGCTGCGTTCGGCGGCTTTAAAGCTTGGGTCGCCGATCATACCGGTCGCACCGCCCACCAAAGCGATCGGCGTATGCCCCGCCTGTTGGAAACGGCGCAATGCCAACACGGGCAGCAAGTGGCCGATGTGCAGGCTGTCGGCTGTCGGGTCGAAACCGCAGTATAGGGCGATTTTTTGTTCGTTTAACAAAGTGTCTAAGGCTTCGATGTCGGTCGTTTGCGCGATAAGGCCGCGCGATTTCAAATCTTGAATAATGGAAGTCATGCTGTTTCCTTGAATGGGTTTTCAGGTAGCCTTTTGGCTGACGGCAAAAGGCCGTCTGAAAACCAAATTTATCTGATGCCAGCTCAGCCTAAATTTGGTTTTAATTTCAAGCCGAAATAGGGTTCAAGTATCAGATACTCAAATAATTCAAGTTCGTTCTCTGGTACTTCTGTGAATGTGGAATTATGGTTTGGAGTCCACCATTTTTGCTCGCCTTGATAGCTGCCAGATTTTTTTGAAGCCCTAATTAAAGTATAAGGCCGCTCTATCCATCCTTCCGAGTCACCAAAAAAATTGGCCGGGCCTGTAAACTGGCCTAAAAGATAGATACCTTTGTTGCCATGAGTAAGATAGAAATAATCGCCAATGGGGGCTTTAACAAATTTTTCAGCTTGAGTAACAGCAGAACCACCTTTTGATTTGGTGTTTTTGCTAATCATCACAATATTTTTAGAAATATAGTAAATCAAATCTTCAAAAGAAAAATCTTCTGATCCATGCGACATTTTCCAAAAACTCGGTATAAATTTATTTTCCATAAAATTCAGTCCTTATACATTAAATGAAATACACAGCTTTCAAACTTTCAGACGGCCTTTTTTCAGGTAGCCTTTGCTTTTCAGACGGCCTGTTGCACCGACGGGTTCATCAGTTCTTCCACGTCGGCCAGCGAGAGTTCGGGGTCGGTTTGGATGAGGTGGGTGGCGACGTTTTTGGCGGCGATGCGGCGCAGCAGTTCTTCGCCGTCTGCGTCGTCGCCGCGCCTGCTGACGATGGCGCAGTCCGCGCCCAGCGCGCTCAGGCGCACCAAAACGTTGGGCGGCGCGCCGCCGAGCACTTTGCCTTCGGGAAAATCGTCCCACAATACTTCGCCGAAACTGCTGATTTTCATGGCGTATATCCTTTTTGGAACTCGTTTTGAGGCCGTCTGAAAAGGTTTTCAGACGGCCTCTGCCTTGCTGTTTACACGTTGAACAGGAAATGCATCACATCGCCGTCCTGCACCACATATTCCTTGCCTTCCACGCGCATTTTGCCCGCTTCTTTGGCTTTGGCTTCGCCGCCGAGCGCGACGAAATCGTCATAGGCGATGACTTGGGCGCGGATGAAGCCGCGTTCGAAGTCGGTGTGGATGACGCCGGCGG
>ERZ773072.345-NODE-345-length-27431-cov-7.091686_pt1 | contig 27431 bp, 22 predicted proteins | sample MGYA00580617_ERZ773072 | MGnify/ENA primary metagenome ERZ773072 (study PRJEB29015, sample SAMEA2737970) | human oral metagenome | biome: human oral; feature: human-associated habitat; material: dental | place: China | collected 2122 ...
AGCTGGAGGATTCGCCTAGCGGCCTATGGCGCACGCCTGGAACGCGTGTTGGGTTAACAGCCCTCGGGGGTTCAAATCCCCCATCCTCCGCCACCGATCCCCGGTCTTAGATTCTAAGACCGGGGATTTTTTATACCCCTTGGTACTATTTCTTCAGAAACCCCACGGTTCCACGCGCCGCCGGGGCACCCCAGACCTGCAGAAAGCACCACCATGATCTTCAAAAAAGTAGGCGACAGCCGCCCCTACCCCCAGCACGGCATGACCCACGCCGACTGGGGAGGAATCCCGCCGCAGCAGGTACGCCTCGACACCCTCATCACCACCCAAAAAACCCTCAACCTCGAGACCCTACTCGCCGAAGACTCCACCTTCTACGGCGACCTCTTCCCGCACGTGGTCAAATGGGGTGGCGAACTCTACCTCGAAGACGGCGTGCACCGCGCACTGCGTAACGCCCTGCACCGCCGCGCCGTCATGTACGCGCGCGTACTGGACCTGGACTCCATCTCCCCGGCACTGCTGCCCGGCGCGTAAAAACCTACTCGCGTAAAAACCTAACCGCGTAAACGCCTACCCGAATACAGAAAATACCGCGGACCGATGCAAAGAAGCATCAGGTCCGCGGCATTATATGTAGCTATTCAGCCCGCTCAACCCTTAGGAAGCGACCTTCAGGTTCGCCTCCTGCACGGGCGACTGCTCCGGCAGAGACTCCTCGGAGTCCAGGCGAACAGGGTTGCCTTCGGCGTCAAAACGCGCGCCCAGGCCCATCTGAATAAAACGGATAGTATTCAGAATCTGGCGTTCGCGAGTCTCCTCATCCGGTGCGTCCTCCGCACGACCCGCACTTGAAGAGAGGGAACCGTGCACGAGCATCGCCAGTTCGCGAATGTCGTTCTTCGGAATGTAGTTCTCAGCAATGGCGGCAGAAAGAATATGCGCCAGCACCATCTGCAGCTCGTGCACGTGCTTGCCGAGCTTCGCGTAGGACTCGGGGGAAAGCATGGAACGCATCGCCGGGCCCGGAGGCAGGTGGCGGCGCGCCAAATCGTTGATCTGCAGGCGAATGTAGACCGCGAGCTGGTCAATCGGGTTTTCAATGCCCTCCAGGCCGACGCGCAGTTCGTTGAGGAAGCGTTCGGTCTCGTCCAGGGCGTAGGCGACCAGCAGTTCACCCATGTCGGCGAAGTAGTTGTAGACCGCGGTGCGGCCGATGCCGGCGTTCTTGGCGACGTCGGTCATGGTCAGGCCGGGCAGGCCGCGGGTGTAGAGAATCTCGCCGAAGGAGTTGAGAATGGCACGCTTGGTGTTCTCGCGCTGGGCGGCGTTGGTTGCTGCAGAAATACGAGGCATAGTGACACTCTACCTCAAATCGTCATCAAATGACGAATTTATCGAATGTGTCACCAAGAAATTTGCCCAATCCATGCGAATTTTCACGTTTATGACGAAATAACCGCCCCCCTACAAGAACCCCAAACGAGTCGCCGCCGCCAAATCAGCACCCACCAACGACGCAATCGGATACCCCGTATGGCCGCGCCCCGGAGTCACCTGCAACAAAGTCCGCGCCCCCAAACCCTCGTAGAAAGCACTACCCTCCTGCACCGCAATACGCGCCGACCAGCTACCCTCCGCACTGGTCACCATACGCCGACGACCCGACGGCGAACGACCATCCAACACACCCACATGCCAACTCATCAACAGATGCTCATGCGAGGAAGGATTCAACGCCGCCCGTTCACGTACCCGTTCCGGCACACCGTCGGCACCGCCGCCACCGATGAAGGTCGCGCCGCCTCCACGAATCCACTCAATATCGTGTGACAGCAGCTCATAGCTGAGGAACTCCGCGCCACCCGAATAGCCCGCAAACCAGACGCGGCTCATATCCACCCCGTACGCCAGGGCAATCTTCTCAATCAGGGCGTGAACCATCCTGCCGTTTGAGCGGGCACGAACCCACCAGTTATAGGTCAGCGGAGGCGCATAGGAGCCGGCACCCGTCAGGTGGGGCTCCCGCAGGCTACCCGGCGACAGCACCGGCACCGACAGCATATTGAACTCAGCCGCCACCTGCGCCAACTCGGTACGCAGGGGAGAGGTGCGGCGCAATAGGCGGCTACCCACACGGGAGAGGTGGTCGCCATCAAAATAGAACAGCACACCGGGCGCTGACTCAGACTCAGATAAAAGATGCAGATTATCGACCCTGTAGTAGATATTGCGGCCCCGATGCGTAAACGACCGGTAACCGAGCAGCTCCGAAGATGCCAACAGCATGGGCTCCAGCAGGGAAAGACCGGTGCGCACAACCTGCGCTGTATAGGTAAACAGCGGATGCAGACGCGGAATATGCGCGCTCAGCCGCCGCTGGTTACGGTGGTGCCGCCTCCGCGCTCGCCGTAGAGAGCCACGAACCGAGCGGCGCACCGAGCGCTGCACCGAGGCGCGTAAAGCACGCCCCGCCTCCAGCGGGGACGCCACCTGCCCGGTACGGTGAACTCCGCTGCGGTGAACTCTGCGGCTCAGACTCTTCATACCTCTATTGTAGGTGCGGGGGTTCTATCGCCGCCGGGATGAGGCGGATCCGTAGGCACTCGCACCGGGTAGCCGGGCGGATATAGCGTCCACACTCTTGAACGAAGCCCGTAAACCTGCCGCCGCCACGGCATATAGGTACTATTAGATAGGCTCGGGTGGCAGACGAGCCGGTGAGCAGCGCCCTGCATAGCGTGCTCACCCACCACGCGTGAGGGCTCGTACCCTACGTGAAGAAACACATCGCATGAAGAAAGACTTGGGGAAAGTAATGGCTAAACCCGTTAGCGAATCTAAGGCTCAGACGAGCACCGTCAAGGTGCCCTGGGCTGGTCGCCGCGGCTACTTTGATCTGCTGCTGGGCGCATCCTGCGTCATCCTGATCATTTCGAATATTGGTGCAACCAAGGGCGTGCAGTTTGGTCCGCTGCCCTTCGAGCTGCCCCTGATTGGCTCCACCATTTACACCGATGGTGGCTTCTTCCTCTTCCCGCTCGCCTACGTGATTGGCGACCTTCTTTCTGAGGTGTACGGCTTCAAGCGTGCCCGCCGCGCGATTGTGGCGTCCTTCGGCTCGGCTGCTTTTGCTGCCCTGTGCTTCCTGTTAATCGTGCACCTGCCCGCTGCGAGCTTCTACACCGGCCAGGAGGCGTTCGCACAGGTTCTCGGCCCGGTCTGGCAGATTTTTGTGGGATCCCTGCTCGGTTACTTCTTCGGTCAGACCCTGAACGCCTGGGTCATGGTGGCGATGAAGAAGGCAAGCAAGGGCCGTTTCCTGTGGCTACGCATGATTGTCTCCACCCTGGTCGGTGAGTTGCTCGATACCGTCATCTTCTGCTCCATTGCGGCACCGGTGCTCGGCATCGCCACCGTGGAAGCATTCATCAACTACGTACTGATCGGCTATATCTACAAGTGCCTGGTCGAGGTGCTCCTCATGCCGATCAGCTACCCGATTATTGGTTGGTTCAAGCGTCACGAACTCGAGTACGTGGCGTAAGCTAACCTCCTTACAGCTGATGTGCGCAGCCGCCCGGCCTAATGCCTGGGCGGCATTGCCATTTCAGCTTTGTTCAATACACAGCATGTCTAAGAAAGAGATACGTTATGTCTAAACTGCAGGGGAACATCCCCGAGCAGTCGGAGAAGAACGACTCGTTGAATCGTTCCCTCTCCCACGGCCAGTTGACCATGATTGCAATGGGCTTGGCGCTGGGTACGGGCCTGTTCCTGGGCTCCTCCTCCGCCATTAAAATTGCGGGCCCCGGCGCAATCATCTCTTACGCTATTGGTGCGATGATTGCGGCAATCATTGCTGCGTGCGCGGGCGAAATGTCCGTGCGTCACCCCGTCCAGGGCGGTTTCGGCACCATTGCGAGCCGATACCTGAACCCCTTTAGCGGCTACCTGACTCGCTGGGCGTATTGGGCATGCACCGTGCCGCTGGCCGGTGCTGAGCTGGTGGCGGTTGGCCACTACATGGCGTACTGGTTCCCGGACGTTCCCCTGGCTGTGTTCGTTGCTCTCTTCGGCGCGATTATTCTGGTGCTGAACCTGGTGAGCGTGAAGTCCTTCGGTGCTCTGGAGTTCCTGCTCTCTTCGATTAAGGTTTCTGCCGTCATCGTGTTCATGGTGATTGGTGTACTGCTGGTGTTCGTGGGCCTGCCCGGCCATGCCGCGGCGGGTACCGCAAACCTCGTGAACGACGGCGGCTTCCTGCCCAACGGCCCGGCATCCATCTGGATTTCGATGGCTGTTGTCATGTTCTCCTTCGGCGGTGTGGAAATGATTTCCCTCTCCGCAGCGGAGGCGAAAGATCCGGCACGCTCGGTGGCAGCCAGCGTGAAGGCAATGATTTGGCGCCTGTCCACTTTCTACGTGGTGTCCATGGCAATTATTCTGTGCCTGGTGCCCTGGCAGACCGCCGCACAGAACTCGGAGCTGACCGAGTCGCCGTTCGTGCTCGTCTTCTCTGAACTGGGTATCCCCTTCGCGGCGGACATCATGAACTTCGTGGTGCTCGTTGCTGCGCTCTCTGGCGCTAACGCCTCCCTGTACGCGGCAACCCGCCTGCTGCACGCCCTGGGCTCTGACCGCATGGCTCCCGCAGTGGCTGCCCGCACCTCCTCGCGCGGCGTACCGGTTGTGGCTCTGCTCATCTCCTTCACCGGCGTTGTCGTGGCAACCGTGATGGCTGTTGCCAAGATTGGCGACATCTTTGCCCTGCTCATGGCGCTGGTGACCCTGTGCATCCTGATCGTGTGGATCATGATTCTGCTGACCTACCAGGCGTACAAGAAGGACCAGAAGGACGCCTCCTCCTTCACCGTGCTGGGTGGCCGCGTCACCGCAGGTCTTGCCCTGGCGGGTGTCCTGGCGACCCTGGCGGCAATGTTCATGCTGCCCGGCTCGGGTGTGCAGGAATCCATTATGGTCGGCATCGTCTTCTTCGTGCTGATTTCTATTGGCTACGCCATCTCCTCGAAGGTTCAGGGCGGCTATGAGCGCCCCGACCTGGACGCTATGCACGCCGACGAGGACACCAGCGCGGCACAGCACTAAATAGCGTGAAAGCCTTGCGAGGTTAAAACATATAGGGCACCGGATGGGGGAGCACCCCCGTTCGGTGCCTTTCGCTTTTGTGCCCTATTCGCCTTTGTACTCTATTCGTTTTTGTGCCCTAGACGGCGCCGTTCTGAGCGATGTGAGTGTGCCCGTAGAATAGTTAACTATTCGTACCCGTCCAACGAGGCTAGAAGCCGCAGAAGCCGGGTGCGAGCACACATTGCACATCCACGCCCCTAAGGCGTACTGACGGAAGGCACCTTCGTGTCCCACAACGACGATACCCGCAGCCAGGCTGCAGCGGGGACCGCCGGATCGCGCACCCTGAAGCGTTCTCTGTCCCACGGACAGATGACCATGATCGTGATGGGTTCCGCGCTCGGTACGGGCCTCTTCTTGGGTTCGGGCACCGCCATTGCGATGGCTGGTCCCGCGGTCATTCTCACCTACGCTATTGGTTCTGCGCTCGCTTCGGTGATTGGTGCGGCAACCGGTGAAATGGCGGTTCGCTACCCTGTCCGTGGCGGTTTCGGTACTATTGCTACCCGCTACCTGGGCCCCTTCGCGGGCTTTTTGACTCGCATCGCCTACTGGACGGCGACTGTTCTGATTGCCGGTGTTGAGCTGGTGTCGGTGGCGACCTACCTGAATTATTGGTGGCCGCAGCTGCCCCTGTGGGCTGGTATTGCCGTGTTTGGTGTGGCGCTGATTGTGCTGAACCTGACCAGCGTGAAGTCTTTCGGCATGCTGGAGTTCTTCCTGTCTTCGATTAAGGTTATTTCGATTGTTGCCTTCCTGCTGGTGGGTCTGTGCCTGATTTTCTTCGGCCTGCCCGGTCACGCCGCGGTGGGTACCGCAAACCTCTTCAACGACGGTGGTTTCATGCCGAACGGCCCGCAGTCGGTGTGGCTGTCGCTGGCTGTTGTGATGTTCTCCTTCGGCGGTATTGAGATGATCTCGATCTCTGCTGCGGAGGCGAAGGACCCCTCCCGTTCGGTGCGTTCCTCGGCGAAGGCGATGATGATTCGCCTGGCGACCTTCTACGTGCTGGCGGTTCTGATTGTTGTGGCTGTTATTCCGTGGCGTTCGGCGTCTGGTCTGGGCGATGCGGTGGATGCTTCCCCGTTCGTTCTGGTCTTTGAGCAGCTGGGTGTGCACGGCGTGGCGCACTTCGTGAACTTTGTGGTGCTGATTGCGGCGCTGTCGAGTGCGAACGCGAACCTGTACGCGGGTGCGCGTCTGCTGCACTCCCTGGCGGCTGACGGCATGGCGCCTCGCCAGCTGGCTCAGGTGAACCGCGCTGGCGTTCCGGCTCGTGCGGTATGGCTGTCGACCAGCGGCATGGTGATCGCTATTCTGCTGGCGCTGTACAGCCCGAAGGAAGCGTTCCTCTCCATGATTTTCGTGATTATGGTGTGCGCGTTGACCGTGTGGGTTCTGATTCTGTTTGCCTACATCGTGTACAAGCGTGTTGAGCCGGCGACTGATGGTTTCCGCCTGTGGGGTGGCCAGTTCACTGCTGCGCTCGGCGTTCTGCTGCTCTTCGCGGTGTGGGTTGCGCTCTTCATGGTGCGCGGTTCTATAGTTCCGGCGATTGTAGGCGTGGGCTACTTTGTGGTGCTGAGCCTGCTGTACTTCGCTCGTATTCGCCACACTCACGTGATTGATGAGCAGACCTTCGTGGAGGCTCAGCAGGCAACCGGTGAGTATGACGCCATGAAGTACGACGCTGATCATGCCCTGGAGACTGCGGCAAAGCTGGGCCGTTAAGGTTCTGTGGCTCCTCGGAGGGCTGTGTTGGGGTCTGCAGAGACTCCAAGAAGGTAATAAACGAAAAATACGGAAAATTTCTGGGATTCCCCGTAATAAAACCGTAAAAATACCGTTGGTCCTCAGGGCGGGTCTATCATAGACAGTGAACCGTATGATCTTGTATGCGTTCAAATGTCTGTGTGTTGGATGAGGCTCGAAAGCATCGTAGCTTTCGAGCCTCATCGCTTTAACTACCAAATATATTTCTAGCCCCCGAATCATCATCAGCTGATTCATTTGCGGTACCTTGCGGATTCGTACGAAGAGCCCCCTCAAAGCGGCAGGGGAGTAGAGTTAAACCATGCAAAGCCACGAAAAGAACCGCGAAGACACCCCCGCTTCTGAGGCCGGTACCACCGACGAACTGCTGGTGCACGTACCCGCACGCTGGGGCGATATGGATGCCTACGGGCACGTCAACAACGTTGCCATCCTCTCGGTCATGGAAGAAGCCCGCGTGGCGCTCTTTGGCCCGCCGCCCTCCTCCGGGCAGAAGCCCACCGTGGCACCGCAGCCTCCGATTCCGCTTTTCGACCTGGTTGCCGAGGGCGTACAGGCACTCATTGCCGAGCACGGCATCCGCTACCTGGCTCAGCTGCCCTACACCGGCGAGCCCGTGCCGGTGCGCTTGAGCGTGGAGAAGGTGAGCGCCGCATCCGTGCGTATTGGCTACTCGATTCTCTCCCCGCTGGACCATCGTGAATGCGTGCGCGCCTTTACCGTGCTGGCGTTCTGGGACTCCATCGCGGGGCGACTGACTCGACTGAGCCCCGAGCAGCGTGAACTGCTGAGCTCCTACCTGCCGCAGAAGTAGGGGCGCTCCGCTGTAATAAAACGGCATTGAACGGGGGTAAGCGTATGCTTTAAATACCTTCTGCAAAGGGTGCAAAAGGTTCATCTCCAGGAGATAACAATGTCGTTTCACCACACTCAGGCAGGCTCCGCCGGTTGGAGTCGCCGCACGATGCGCGCCACCGGATGCGCCGCCGCCCTGCTCCTTGCCCTGACCGGCTGCTTTGGCGGTTCTCAGAGCGAAAACTCCTCGTCAACCCCCAGCCCCTCCAACACGGCTAACCACTCGAAGTACCCGCTCCCCTCCTCCACGGCGTCGCCCACGAAGAAGACCGAGCCGACCGTCACCGAGACTCGGGTGTCAGCCCCCGCAGAGAGCGCCGAGGCGAAGGCCTCCGAATCCTCCGCACCCGCTGAAGCGAAGGAAACCGCGGTGGTCGCAAACCCTACTGCCGTTGCGACGCCCCGCGCGCCCGAAAAGGTGGAGGCTGAGCGCGCCTCCGCCGGTGAGCGTTGCGGACACATTGGCCGTAAGGGCTACCTGAAGACCGGTGCGGAAATCATGGTGCTGCGCGGTACCGTGGACTGCGCCCACGCCCTGGATGTGTTGACCGAGTACGTCACCACCCCACGTGCCGACGACAACATGACCCAGCACCGGGTTGCGAAGGTTCAGGACGCCACCTGCTACTGGAACCCGCAGTCCGATATGGCTGAGAACCGTCGCGAGGATCGCGGCGCCCCCGAATGCACCATCGGCGAGGATGTCGCCTTTGTGGCTCGCCTGAACAATCCGGATGCTCCTCAGATTCCCTTCCTCATGGAGCCCTCCTACTACGATTCCGGTGCCGGCTACTACCGTTTCAAGAGCGAGGACGAGCGCACCCTCTGCGAGCTGAACCCCGCGGACGGAACCCTGGTGTGCGAGCGCCGCACCGGCGAGCAGACCGGTGACGGTAACGGTGCGGTCGGTCGTACTTTTGCCGGTCCGGTGGAGGTGACTCGCATGAACTTCCTGACCGGCGCCAGCGAGGTGAATACCGTGAATGAGTCCTCGGCTCTGCACGCGGAAACCAGCACCGCAAACACGAAGATCATGCACGCCTTGGATGTGGTGACGGTGCCCGCTGCTGAGGGCAAGCAGCTGACCTGCCTGGGAGAGATTGAGACTGGCTCGATTACCTGTCATGACGGAAACGGCCGCACTATTACGGTGCGTGGCAGGCACGAAGGCTAAGCGCCCACACCGGAGGCAATGAGCTGTCAATGAGTTGTCATTGAGCGGCGAATAGCTCAGGAGGGACTCCCCGCGATGCCGGGGAGCCCCTCTTATTGCGTTCTGCCCGCTGTGTCCCTTTCCCATTGGGCCCTAGAGGGGTCACCCTGCGGGCTCCTCAGATGCCGTATAGCTAGCTCACAGGTAGCGTCTTTAGAATACTGTTGAGGAACCCAAACCGATGACGCAGAAAGGTCACCATGCATCCGGCACAGAAGCACTCTACCCAGACTTCTACCCAGGCTCGTTCTACGCTCCGCACCGCTCAGCGCTACAGCCCTGTAGCGCTCGGCGCTACGCTCCTGCTGGCGCTGTCGGCATGCTCCGGAGGCGCTACTACCGCCGCCTCCCCGAGTGCCACCGCAACCCCTAGCCCGAGCGCTACGAGCGCGAAGGCGACCCCTTCGCCCACCCGTACCGCAACGGTCACTGAAAGCACCCCGACCGCCGGTACCGTGCACACCCCCACTGCGGCGGCTACCGTGAGCCCCGGAACCATCACCACCGCAACCTCCACGGCGACCGTGCAGGCGAGTGCGGCGGCGAGCGCCTCCGCATCGGCTAAGGCGAATACTTCGGCGAGCGCTGTGGCGAAGGCGTCGAGCACTGCGAGCCTGTCCAGCTCGGATGTTCAGTCTGCGGGCGGTAGCTGCGGCAGCATGGACGCTACCGGCTACCTGAAGCACAACGCTACGGTTCAGGTGACCTCCGGTGCGGTGGATTGCCTGTTTGCGCGTGAGCTGATCCGCCAGTTTGTGGTGCAGAACCCCGCCGAGGTGACCGATAAGGCGAATGGTGAGCGTACCGTCATGTCGGCGCGCTGCTACTGGAAGCCGGGTGACGGTGCGGATCGTGCGACCCCCGAGTGCGTGTCCCTGGATGGTGGCAGCACCGTCATTACCGTGAAGCTGACCAACTAGTTCACGACTCACACCCGGCAAGGCACAGGTCTTAAACACAAGCGATTAAACACAAGCGCCGCGTTGACGAATCATTCGTCAACGCGGCGCTTGTGTGTTTCGAAGCTACCTCAAGTAACTGCGCGGCGGGTTTTAGAGCTCTCCGCGGGCGCGGGCGGCGAGCGCATCATCCAGGCGGGCGAAGGTTGAACGCCAGGTGGTGCGCACCTCTTCGTGGACCGAGGCGGGCATGGGGCCAATCTCAATGACGATGCGGGTACCGGCTCCCACGCCGTCGGCGGTAATCACGGTTTCGGGGAAGAAACGGTGACGCTGGTACACCAGCACGCTACCGGGGTTGCCCAGGTGGTCGGGCAGCTGCTCGGCGTATTCGAGCTCCTTGAACGGTTCAATGCTCAAAAAGCGGCTCTGCAGAATGCAGGACACCGAGGGGTCCACCTCGTTGATCATGGACAGACGCTGCAGGCCGCCGACGACGGGCTCCACGACAACGTCGGTGGGGCGCACGTGCCAGCCGGCGGGGCCGTACCAGCGGACTAGCAGTTCGGGGTCCAGGTAGGCGCCGAAGACGTCCTCGACCGGGGCCGCGATTTCGTGGTCGAAGACGAGAAGCTCCTCATCGGGAACATGAGTGATGCTCATAGGGTTCTCCTTAAACGGGTTGACGAGCGGGTTTAGGGCTTCTTACCGGAGTAGTAGTTGCCGAGGAACTCGTCACGGTACTCGAAGTAGGTGCCGTCCTTGATGGCTTCGCGGGCGTCGTCCACCATGCGCACGATGAAACGCTCATTGTGGATGGAGGCGAGGGTCGCCGCCAGACGCTCGTCCGCCTTGAACAGGTGGCGCAGGTAGGCGCGGGTGTAGTGGGTGCAGGTGTAGCAGTCGCAGCCCTCGTAGATGGGCGAGAAGTCCGCCTTGAAGCGTGCGTTGGTGATGTTGTAGCGGCCGGTGGGGGAGTAGACGGCGGCGTTGCGTGCCACGCGGGTGGGGGAGACGCAGTCGAAGGTGTCTACACCGTTTTCGATGCCGACGAAGATGTCGTCGGGTTCGGAGATGCCGAGCAGGTGGCGGGGCTTGGATTCGGGTAGCTCTTCGGCGCACCAGCGCACGATGGTGCCGAGGTTTTCCTTCTCGAGCGCACCACCGATGCCGAAGCCGTCGAAGGGCATGGAACCGAGGTCCTGGCATGCCTTGCGGCGCAGGTCCTCGTACTGTGCACCCTGAATGACGCCGAACAGTGCCTGGTAGGGCTTGCCCACGCGCTCAGCGGTCAGGCGCTGGTGCTCGGCGATGCAGCGCAGCGCCCACAGGCGGGTGCGTTCGAGCGCCTCCTCCTGGTAGCCGCGGGAGTTGTAGAGGGTGGTCAGCTCGTCGAAGGCGAACATGACGTCGGCACCGATCTGGTGCTGAACCTGCATGGACACCTCGGGGGTGAAGCGGTGGATCGAGCCGTCAATATGCGACTTGAAGTTCACGCCGTCGTCGTCAATGTGGGCGAGGCGTTCCTTGCCCTTTGCCACGTCGTCGTCACCGAGGGGGCGGCCGTCGGCGCCCTTAGCGTTCGCGACGGTACCCATGTCGATTACCTTCTTGAAGCCGGAGCCCAGGCTCATGACCTGGAAGCCGCCGGAGTCGGTGAAGGTCGGGCCGTCCCAGTTCATGAAGGCACCCAGGCCGCCTGCCGCGTCGAGGATTTCGGGGCCGGGCTGCAGGTACAGGTGGTAGGCGTTGGAGAGCAGAGCCTGAGCGCCGAGCTCCTTCATGGATTCGGGCAGGACCGCCTTGACGGTTGCCTTGGTGCCCACGGGGGTGAAGGCGGGGGTCTGGATTTGTCCGTGCGGGGTGGTGATGACACCGGTGCGTCCGCGGAACTGTCCGCCGTTGGCTTCTACACGTTCAGCGCTGGGGGAGGCGGTGTCCGCCAGGCGGCTGGTGATGGTGAAGCCAAAGTCCTCGGTGGGGAAAGAGTTATCTAGAACGCTCATTCTTCTCTCGATTGTTTGCTTTCCGTCTGAATGTCTACACCCTAGCCTACCGGAAAACCCCGCCTCTCTTGCCGGAGGCGGGGTTCACGAGAATTTAGCTGAGGGTAGCTGATCTTAGCCTGCGAAGTCGCCGAGCATATCCACGGTCGGCACGAAGAAGAGGGTGCCGGTCACCGCGGTGCTGAAATCCAGCAGACGGTCGTAGTTGGCGCCATCCACTCCCATGAACATGTTCATGAGCATCTTCCGAACGGTCGAGAAGGTGCTGGCGTAGCAGATGAAGTAGGTGCCCAGCTCGTTGTTACCCACGGTGCCGAAGGGCATGTTGTCGCGAATAACCTTGAAGTCGTCACCGATATTGGCAAGAGCGGAGTGCGAGTTGGCGGGCTTCTCGTCCTCGCTCATCTCGATGTCGTCATGCTTGGAGCGGCCAATGACCTTCTCCTGCTCGGAGACGGGCAGGGCGTTCCACGCGGTCATGTCGTGGATGTACTTCTGCACGAACTGGTAGCTGCCGCCCTTGTACACGGGGTCATTGTCACCGATGACGCCGAAGTATTCGCGTGCCGCGGGGGTCTGCGGGTTCTCGGTGCCGTCCACAAAACCGATGATGGAGCGGCCGTCCCAGTAGCGGAAACCGTGCACCTCATCCAGCACCTCAGCAATATCGCGTAGAGCCGCAGTAATAGCGGACGCCATATCGTAGGCGACGGACGGCTGGGTCGCGCGGATGTGGAAGTGCAGATCACCGGGAGTGGATACAGCGGTGTGCTTGGGGCCCCGAATCTCCTCGAAATCCACGAGCTCCTGCGGCAGCGGCTTGGGCAGATCCAGGGTCAGCCACGCGCTGTGGCTGATGCCCAGCACAATGCTGGCGTTCTCGGGCGAGTAGCGGTTCGCGGCGGTGTGGTTGAGGTTAATGACGAGCCCGCAGAGGTTCTGGAACCCCTCAACGAGCGCATCTTCAGAGATGCCCTCCTTGAACTTCCACACCATGAAAATGGTGTTAGCGTTCGGGCTGGCAGTGACCTGTTGTGATTCTGAAGCAAGCATAAAATTCACCGTACGCCCGTGTGCACGCCCCCGCAATGAACCCAGTCCTAACCTTCTGCCCTGGCCCTAACCTTCTGCACTAGCCCTAACCTTCTGCGCTGAACGGAGAAGATAAGGGCTGGGGCAAAGGACCGTAGGGTTTTCAGAGGCCGTGCTTTGGAAACAGTGCTTTAGAAACCGTGGGCGGCGAGGTCACGGGCATGCGCCAGGCGCGCCGCCGTCTCAAAAATAGTCCACGCCTGCACCTGAGTGGACAGCTCCACCGGCGCGCCGGGCTTCACAACCTTGCTTATCGGCTCGGTGAACCGCGGGGAGAACTGCACGAGCGCCTTACCGCGAATCTCATTCGGGTCAATGCCGTACTCGTTCATCGGCAGGTTGGGGTCGAACTCGCGGCGGCCCTCCCACAGGGCGCGTGCGGTCGAGTACACCAGGTTCGAGGCGAGCGCTCGCGCCTCATCACTGAGCAGCGGCGAGGATGCCGCCATGCCCAGGTAGCGCACGAGAATGCCGGTGAACAGGCCGCCGTCGCCGTCGCCGTGAGAGATGAGGATGCGGCGGCGCGCACCGGAGAGGAACTCCACCTCTTCGGTCATGTGCTTGACGATGCCGACGATGAGACGCTCGGCGCGCTCGGCGGGGTCCACCTCGCAGGGCACGCCGGATGCGGCGAGGCTCAGCAGCGCGCCCAGGGCGGTTCCCTGGTTGTAGGTGAATTCGGCGCGCTCGTACTCGTACTCGTCGCCGCGCACGTTCACGCCGTCAATATAGAGCGAACGTTCTGCATCCCAGAGGGTTTCGTTCATCCAATCCATGAGCGCGGCGGCAGTCTTCGGGTCGCCCGCACGCACATACGCCAGAGCGGTCGGTGCGGTCGCCGCAGCATTCACAAAATCACGCTTGGACTTGCGCCAACTCATGCCGCCCACCGGGGAGAAACCCTTCGCCAGCTGCTCGAAGAGAGCCGCGCCAGCATCCTGAGCGGCAACGTCATTAGCGCCGGTCAGCTCAATGCAGAAGGAGTTCATGCGGCCCACCGCGAGGGTCAGCCACGCCATATCGTCAAAATAATCGTTCGCGAAGCGGCCGTAATTACGCACGTTGATGCCGCGCAATAGTGCGCGGGCGCGGTGCAGCTCTTCCTGGGCGGCAGTAATATCGCCCTCGCGCAGGTGACGCTGACCGGCATCAATCATGCAGTCCAGCAGGTGCGCCTGCCACCAGTAGTGCCAAATGCTCAGGCGCTGGCTCAGCGGGCGCGGATCGGGCACCTGCACCGAACCGATGAGGGCGCCGGGCACGCCGAGGATGCGATGAACAAAGGTATCGGTGACGCTGACGGCTGCGGCAGCGGCATGCGAGGAGGTGCGCTGGGCGTACTCGCTAATCGACTCCAGAGACTGCTCGTTGTGGGAAGACGGCTGGGAATTCATGGACCCTCTGTAGTTGCGGTGAAGTATTTACGTCTGAAATTATCCCACTTTTTGCCCTCTGAGCGCCCGGATGCTGTGGGCGGGCTCTCGGGTGTGATTCCTTTTCGAGAACCCGCCGAGAAGATGCACCGCAGGGAACGGAGTGAACGCCACTCAAAAACCGGTTAGGCGGCGGCAGCCAGCGAACGCCCGCTGTACAGGTCCACCCGCTCACCGGTGATGGGGTGCTCAAAGTGCAGGCTGTACGCCAGCAACTGTAGCGGGTACTCCGGGCGGTCTGGGGCGTCGGGTAGTACCCGCGGGTAGAGCACATCGCCCAGAATGGGGGAGCCCAAAAGGTTCAGGTGCGCCCGCAGCTGGTGGGTCTTGCCGGTGTGAGGCGCCAAATCGTAGAGCGCCCATTCTCGTTTTTCGCTCAGTGTAGGCTCGGCACGCCACTCCTCAACCGCCTGAGCACTCGGGGTGAAAGTCCGCAGAATCTTCACGGTCGTCAGCGTATTCGGCTCCACACCCTGCGCCGCGCACTCTTGCTCAGACAGCTGCTGAACCTGCAACTGATCACGAATCTTCTGAATATGCGAACGCACCTGCAAACCTTGCGCACTCAATGCCTGCTCGGTGGCGGCAGGGTCGGCGGGAACCGGCGCCACCGCGCGGTAGGTCTTCGACACCTGACGGTGCTGAAACATCATCTGGAAAGGGCGGCGCGCCTCCACAGTCTTAGCAAAAAGCAGCACGCCCGCGGTCGGGCGATCCAGACGGTGAATCGGAATCAGCAGCGGGTTCTGCTCACGCACCCGCAGCTTGGTCAGCGCGGTCTGCGCAATATAGGAACCGCGCGGGGTGGTCGGCAGAAAATGCGGCTTATCAATCGCCAGCACGTGCTCATCCTCGTAGAGCACCGGCATGTCGGAGGGTAACTGCGGCTCATCGGCAAGCTCACGGAAGTACCAGATGCGCTCGCCCGGCATGTACGGGCTATCGCTGGTCAGGATCGTGCCGTCATCCAGGCGCACCTCGCCGGTGTTGAAGCGGGCGTGAATAATCTGCGGGTCGTTCGGGTAGAAACGCGCAATCAGGTAATCCGCAATGGTTGCCGGGGTCGTATTGTTCGGGGTGAGCTCGGTGGGGAGCTCCTCCACAAGCGGTAGGATCAGCTGAATCGGGTCGATACCGTTCTTCTGGGCCAGCGGAGGGGTCAGCAGGCGGCGGTGCGTGCGGCGTGCCGGTTTCGCCTGATAGACGGCGTCGGACTGCACTCCCTGCTGCGTATCGGGCTGGGAATTGGGCAGCTGGCTGTGCTGAGTGCTGGGCTGTGAGCTGGACTGCGTGCGTGCGGTGTTCTGTGCGGGCATGGCTCTACTCTACCTTTTGGGAGGGGCTGATTTGGCGACGACCCGGGGGTACCAGACTAAGCTACATGCGGGTGGAAATATTGCCGCGGGGTTGGGTTTCGGGCTGCGGAATGCAGTTTTGTCTGACACTCATGAATGTTTGTGTGAATGCGTGGAACAAAAAACGAAAACTTCACAAATTTTTGAAATTATTGGACATTTAATTTAAAAAAACTGCATTAATTTTACAAAAAACAGCGTTTATGTGCGGTATTTTCGAAAATGCTGTCAAATCAGAAACTAATAACCCTCAATTTAGCCCCTGTGGTTTTTCTAAGTATAAAAGATGTGAAGCAAATAAATACCTGCTAACCTGAGCATCCTACGTCATAAACGCCTTAATAAAGGCTGAAAGTAGCCTTAAAGCGGTACGATTAAGACACAGAAGTTCGATATTTCGAACGAAGGGGTCGAAATGGGACAGAAGCAGCGCAAGGGCGCAGAGATTAAAGGAACACCCCCGATGACGGCGATGCAATCGGACAATTCCAAAGCACCGGAAAATGCGATAGGAGAGGTTATGGAACATTCACAAAAGAATGCGGAGCCTCGCACCGGTGCCCTGCGCATGGAACCGCACGAACGCGAAGAGCAAATTCTGAAAATTGCTGCAGAACATTTCACTCGACGCGGCGTGCTCGGTGCCTCCATGAGTGCTATCGCCCGCGATGCAGGCATTACCCGCGCCCTGCTCTACCACTACTTCCCCGGCAAGGACTCCCTGGCGGCAGCCGTCACCCGACGCGAAGCCAATGCAGTCCTTGAAGCTCTGGGTGAGCATCACGAAAACCCCGAGGAAGCACTCCGCAGGGAGCTGCGCACCTACTTCCTCGTCGTAGCCGGTGTCCCCACCCCCGGTGGGGAGGACTTCCCGAACAACCCCACCGACTACCTCGAATGGATGCTTCAACGCACCGGCATGCCGATTAATGACCGCACCCGCGTCATTCTCGGAGGCTGGTTGCAGCTCGTCGACTACTTCGCCCTGCACGTCGTGCAGCTCAACCCCCGCGATCAGCGCACCGTTCGCTCCCGCGGGCTCGGGCTCGAAGAAGCCATTGACCTGTGCCTGGGTGCCGTGGACACCCTCACCGGCGGCTACTAGCCGCCCTAAGAGGTGACAGGTCAACGTAGGACTTCCCGCTCCGATGTTTGGTTATGTGCTCCACGGCAAAGGCGACGTGGACATCCGGGCGGTTATTCCTCCGTCGCGCCGCTTGCGACGTGGCGGACTCCGGGAACACCACCCGGTTCGTGAGTAGGGAAACATAATGCCCCGTACCCCCTTCCGTGAGGGTGCGGGGCATTATGGTGTTCAAGTTGAGATTGAGAGAAATAATTTAATCTGAGGCTAAGCTTGAGGCTCTGCCTACTCTAGAGGTTCTACTCCGCCTAAATGGAACGGCGCAGCGACAGGCCACGAACCGTCGCGTAGAAACCCTGCGCCTGCAACGCCGCACGTAGCGCCTCCACCGGATGCTCCACAGCCTCGCCGCCGGAGGGATTCAGCGTGTGGGTGCCCAGCGTGTGGGTGCTCAAAAGCTCCACATCATTGACCTTCTCCACCGAAATCTTCTCCGCATCACCGGCGGATACCAGGCGTGCCAGGGCGGGGGCTGCCGCCTCCAGAAGTACCGGGTCGGTGGTGAAAGCCAGCAGGGTCTTCGCCCCACGCTCCACGTACAGCACCGGTGCGCCGTCCACCAGCACCACGCAGGCGCCCGCCTTGCGTGCCGGGCGGTGCTTGACCACTCCCGCACCCTCGCCCGCAAAGGACGGAATCGCGGGCCAGCTCAGCGCCGCACCGTACGGGTTCGCCGGGTCGGTCGCCGCCAACAGGGTCACCGTGAACGTGCCGTATACCTGTTCCGTATCGGTACGTTGCGGGGTGTAGGCGCTCGCACCAAAACTCTGTGTCGCACTAAAATTCTGTGGACCTGCGGGAATACTGAGGTTATCGGCGGTAGAACGCAGCAGGTCCACGGTCGCGGGGGCGGCGAACTGCGCCGCACCCAAACCCTCAATAAAGTATCCGCGACGTACCAGCGCACGATCCTCAGCCGCCGAATAGATCCGGTACAGCTGCGAGAAGCCGCCGGCAGAATCCTCCACCTGCAGGCACCCGCGAGTCAGTACACCGTAGCGGTCCAAGAGCAGGTCGGCGCGTGCGAGCGCCGCAACCGTCGCCTCCACCGGCTCCTGTAGCAGTGTGTCCACGCGCGAGAAGCGGCCGCTATCCTGCGGGGCAACAGCGGGAGTGGTCGGGATCCCGCCGCGGAGGGAACTACCGCGCAGGGAACGCAAGCCCCGCCCGGCGACAGGAGCAGAGTAGCCGCCGGAACCATAGCCGTCAGCGCCGAAACCGCCCGCCATGCCGTTACCCATGGAGGCGCGCGCCGCCGCAATACGACCCGCCCCGCGGCGACCCACCCGCGACAGGCGCGCAGGGGCAGCCGGGGTTGGATGCGCACTGTGGACACCGGCAAGCATCGCCCGAACCGGCGCGAAGCTATCGTTCGTCACCGCGCCAGCCCACACCAGGCGCCACAGTGCCGCCGAGACTTGCGCAGCATCCGGGAAAGTCACCACCTGACCGGAAGGCGCCGCCGCGCTCATCAGCTGCGCCACCCGCTCACGCAGCGCCGGCACGAACAGGCCGCCGTGAGCCAGCGCCTCATAGATGGCGTGTTCCAGCGTGCCCGGAGTCTGCAGCGCCTCCCAGAGCTCCGGGTTCTCCGCGCGTAACAGTTGCTCCGGGTAGTCCTCACCCAGGGTCAGCGAAGAACTCTCGCTCAAATGCAAGCGAATCCAACCGTCAGACTTCTGTGCGCTACCGCCGCCGAGCTGACCGGCGCCGGTGAAGAACACCCTGCCGCTCGCCATGAGCTCGTCCAGCATGTGCGGCTGGTAGCCGGGCACGCGAGCCGGAAGAATCAGCGTCTCCAGCGCGGAAGCCGGTACGCGTACACCCGCCAGCTGGTCGATGGCGGTGAGCAGATCCTCCGTGGAGGAGGCGGAGTCTTCGGTACCGTTTTCTGTCGCCGGGTTGGGTGCCGCCGGGTTGGGTGTCGCCGTGCCGAGGGGTGCCACCCTCTCGCCCACCACCGTGGCGGCGCGGCGGAAGGGCATGAACGCACCGTAGGCGCTCGCCTCCGGCAGGGTCTGCGCAACCCGCACGGATAAAGAACGAACGTTCTGCCACGAAGGCAGGAAAACACCGTAGACCTGCGCCGATACCGGCTCAATCTCCTCACGCAACGCCGCCAGAGAACGGGCACGAATCGTGCGCAAAACCTGCGCATCCACCCACTCAACACCAACCGCGCCGGAGGCACGCAGCACCTCGGGCAGGAACTCGCCAGAGCTCAAGCGACGCTGCTGCTGAAGACGCTGCAACACCGGAGTCAGCACGCCCACACCCACCGGGGTCAGACGCGAAAAATGCTCCGCCGCCTGCTGCGCCGTAAAGGGAATATGGGTGCGCGCATAGCGAGAAACCAAATCCTCTAAAGGCTCCGCGACCGGCTGCAGGAGGGCAGCAGGAAGCGCCGCGGCGGGCATAATGCCCAGCCCATCGCGCAGACGCGCGGCATCCTCAACCACCGCATAGTACAGCTGCGGCTCGGCGGAACCATCGGCAGCTCCCATGAACGAGAACGCGCGGCGCGAGCGCACCAGCTCCTCCGCCAGGGCGCAAGCCTCAGCCGTGCTGGCGTGCGCGCCGGACTCCTCGCCGTAGTTTTCAGCATCCTCGGACTCGCCGAAATCTTGAGAACCGTGGGCCGCAGATTCAGCCCGCAAACGCAGACTCAATTCCCGCGCGCTCAACGGACCCAGCTGGCGCAACAGATCTGCCACGCCCTCCACACCGCAGGCGCGGTAACGCTCACCCGTGCGCTGCAGACGCTGCTGAGTCTGCACCAGAACCGCCGGATCCAGCAGGTCGCGCAGACCGCTCGAACCTAGAAGCTCAGCCAGCAGTGCCGGGTCCAGCGACAGCGCGGCGGCGCGGCGTTCGGCGGCGGGCGCATCGCCATCGTAGAGGTGCTCGGCAACGTACTCAAAGAGCAGGGTGCGCGCAAAAGGCGAAGGGTCGTTCGTCTCAACCTCCAGCATGGACACCGCCCGAGACTGCAACGAACGGTGCACCTGAACCAGCGCCGGAACATCGTACACATCCTGCAGACACTCGCGCGCCGTCTCCAAAAGCACCGGAAAATCAGGGTACTTACGCGCCACATCCAGCAGCTGAGCCGCACGCTGACGCTGCTGCCACAGCGGGGTGCGCTTACCCGGATCACGGCGCGGCAACAGCAGGGCACGCGCCGCATTCTCACGGAACCGAGACGCAAAAAGCGCCGAATCGCCCACGCGTTCGGTGACAATCGCCTCCAGCTCGTCCGGGTCGAAAAGGAACAGGTCAGCGCCGGGCGGCACATCCTCCATAGCGGGCAGACGCAGAATCAAGCCGTCATCACTCGCCATGACGGAGGCGTCCACCCCGTACCGCTCCTCAATGCGGGCGCGCACCGCCAGCGCCCAGGGCGCGTGTACCCCGTAGCCGAGCGGCGAGTGCAGGACCACGCGCCAATCGCCCAGTTCGTCGCGGTGCCGCTCCACAATCATGCGGGTGTCGGAGGGGACCGCCCCGGTGGATTCGCGCTGCTCACGCAGGTAGGCGAGCAGGTTATCGACTGCCCAGGTGTCTAGTCCGAGCTGTTCGAGCTGCTGGCGGGCGGCGGTGCTATCGGTGGCATCCAGGCTGGAGAGGGCGCGCGTGAACGCACCCGTCTGCACGCCCAGGGCGTAGGGGCGGCCCAAGCGGTCGCCGTGCCAGAAGGGCAGGCGCGCGGGCTGACCGGGCGCGGGGGAGACCCGCACCGCGTCGTGCGTAATTTCTTCGATGCGCCAACTGCTCGCGCCGAGGGTGATGACCTCGCCGGCGCGGGATTCGTACACCATTTCTTCGTCGAGCTCACCCACACGCTTGGGGCCGCGCTCCTCATCGCCGCTGACCAGGTAGACGGGGAAGAGCCCGCGGTCGGGAATCGTACCGCCGCTGGTGACGGCGAGGCGCTGCGCACCCGGGCGGCCCTCGATACTGCCGGAGGGCGCCTCCTCGGTGGGGGTGCGGTCCCAGATGATGCGCGGGCGCAGTTCGGCGAACTCGTCGGAGGGGTAGCGTCCGGCGAGCATTTCGAGTACGGAGTCGAAGAGGGCGCGCGGCAGCTCGGCGTAGGGTGCGCTGCGGCGTAGCGCCTCGTACCAGGAATCCACGCTGATGGGGCCCAGTGCGCAGGCGGCGACGGTCTGCTGCGCGAGCACGTCCAGGGGATTGGTGGGGATAGTGAGCGGCTCGAGGGTTCCGCTGCGCATTCCGGCGAGGGTGACGGTTGCGCCGAGCAGGTCGCCGCGGTGCTTGGGGTAGAAGAATCCGCGCGAAATTTCGCCCACGCGGTGTCCGGCGCGACCCACGCGCTGCAGTGCGGAGGCGACCGAAGGAGGGGCTGCCACCTGGATTACGAGGTCCACGTGGCCCATGTCGATGCCTAGCTCCAGGGATCTGGTGGCGACCACGCAGCGCAGGGTTCCGCCCTTGAGCGCCTCCTCAATGAGGGTGCGCTGCTCCTTGGACACGGAGCCGTGGTGCGCGCGGGCGAGCGGCGGCACCTCGGTGATGTCGCAGATGCCTGCCGCGTAGTCTTCGGGGCTGATTCCCTGCTTCGCGAGGACGCGGCGCAGGTGAATATCGTTGAGCGCCGCGGTGAGCTTTTCCGCTAGTCCGCGCGAGTTAACGAAAACAATAGTAGAACGGTTGTTCTCAATATGATCGACGATGCGCTCCTGTACACGCGGCCAGATGGAGGTCTCGGGGTGCTCGCTATCGGCGGTGTCTCGCAACGCCTTTTCTTGCGGTGCTCCTTCACGCGGTGCCCCTTCTTGCAGTGCCCCTTCTCGCAATACCTCTTCCGGGATGGTGAGCGTATTTTTAGGCGCGGCGTTATCACCCTGTTGCGCCGGGTCTGCCTGCCCGGTTTCTTGGCTGGTTTCCTGTCTGGTCGCTTGCTCGGTTTCCTGTCCGGGGAATACGCCAATGGCATCTTCGAGGGTGTAGGGCGCGTTCGCCGGGGTATTTACGGCACTGGAGGCAGGCTGTGCCGTGCCCTGCGGCGAACCGGCAGAAGCTGAGCCCCCGCCGCCCGGCACCTCCGAGGGTGCGTATTCCGAGTGTGCATATTCTGATGGCGCGTAAAGCCCTTGCCCGTAGTCGTTGGCGCCTCTGAGTGCCGCCATGTCGGGTACGGGTACGCTCAGGCGTAGGTCCCATTCTTTGGCGACCGGACGGCTCATGATGGTTACCGGCTGAATGCCGCCGAGGAACCGGGCGACCGCCTCCGGGTTTTCGACTGTTGCGGAGAGCCCAATGCGCTGTGCGGGCTTTTCGAGGAGTGCGTCGAGGCGTTCGAGGGAGACCGCCAGGTGTGCGCCGCGTTTGGTGGCGGCGAGGTTGTGAATCTCGTCCACGATTACGGTGGTCACGCCCGCGAGGGTGTTGCGGGCGGCGCTGGTGAGCATGAGGTAGAGGGATTCGGGGGTGGTGATGAGAATGTCGGGCGGGTTGCTGATGAGTTGGCGGCGTTCGCGTGCGGGGGTGTCGCCGCTGCGCACGCCCACGCTGATGGTCGGTTCGGTCGCGTTGTTTCCACTCAAGCGCGTGATTCCGGTCAGCGGTGCGCGCAGGTTGCGTTCGACGTCGGCGCCGAGTGCTTTGAGGGGTGAGATGTAGAGGATGCGCGTGCCGCCTGCGGTTCCGGCTTCGTGTTCGCGGTGCAGGGCGTCGAGTGCCCAGAGGAAGGCGGCGAGGGTTTTGCCGGAGCCGGTGGGGGCGATGATGAGGGTGTTGTTGCCGTTGCGGATGCTCTCCCAGGCGCCTTCTTGGGCGGCGGTGGGTGCGCTGAAGGTGGCGCGGAACCAGTCGCGTACGGGGGTGGAGAAGTGGGAGAGTGCGTCGGTCATGTATCTATTATGGCGGGGTTTATGGTGTGCGCCTCTTGAATTGTTGGGGGCTGGGGGAGGAAGATGTGCTTGACAGGGTTTCTACAGAACATGTAATGTTTTACATGTAAAGTAAACGACTGAGAGAACAACCCAAAGGAGCCTCACCATGACCCGCCTGAACGAAGAACAGCTCATCAACCTCTTCCACGAGCCGCGCACCGTCTCCTCCTTCACCGAGGAACCCGTCACCGACGAGCAGCTGCGCCGCATCCAGGAGCTGACCTTCTACGGCCCCACCGCCTTCAACAGCCAGCCCCTGCGCATCACCTGGGTCAAGAGCCCCGAGGCACGCGAGCGCCTCGTTGCACATCTGGCAGACGGCAACAAGGCAAAGACTCAGGCGGCACCGGTGACCGCGATTCTCTCTGCGGATGCAAACTGGGTAGAGCACGCTGACACCTTCAACCCCAACGCTGCCGGTTTCATCAAGGGCTACTACACCACCGAGGAGCTTGCCACCCCCGCCGCTGAGCTGAGCGCTCACCTGCAGGCAGGTTACTTCATTACCGCAATCCGCGCCCTAGGCCTGGACGCTGGCCCCATGACCGGCGCAGACTTCGTCGGCATCAAGAAGGAATTCTTCGCGGACAACGCAGAGATTCCCTTCCTGGTCGTCAACCTCGGCCACGGCGAGGCTCCCGCATACCCGCGCGGTGCACGCTTCAGCCACGAGGACGTCACCCGCTCCCTCTAAGAGCACGCGGATACGGCATCGCTAAACACTAGGCTTAAAAATAGTTCAAGGGCGGTTCCCCATCACGGGGAACCGCCCTTGAACTATAGGTGCACCAGTGAACTATAGGTGCACAAGTGAACTATAGGTGCACAAGTGAACTATAGGTCCACAAGAGGTGCCAGAGTATTCACATCTGCAACGCTACTTTAGCGGGCACCAAACTGACCCACCGACAGCTGCGGAACAGACGAGGAACAAGCGGTCGTATCCAGCGGAACAATCACGCCGCCAGAACCCGAGGGCAGACCCACCAGGAAACCCTGAACCGGTCGGCTACCGCAATCATCACCGAAGCGTGCCGGATACACCGAACGCAGTACCGCGGTGGTGCTATCGCCGGGGTTAAGGGTCACGCCCGCAGAGTTCATGTACTCATCGGAGGTGGAAGCCTCACGACCAACCCAGGTTCCCGAAGGACCCGCATGCACCACACGCGGGTAGCCGCGCAGGGTACAGGAGGAGTTTGAGGAATTCTGGAAGTACAGGGTGTAGTTTCGGGCGCCGGGGGAACCTTCTCCCACAGCAACCGAAATGTTCAGGTCATCCAGATTGCACTGGGTCGGGCCCTCAGCAACAGTATTGCTGGAGGAACTAGAGGACTTCTCCGAAGAATTCGAGGAATTGGAAGAATTCGACGAACCCGAAGAACCGGAGGAGTTCGACGAGTTACCCGAAGAGTTAGAACCCGACTGTGACGACGAGTTTGAGCTCTTCTGGGAATCCTGCTGAGAATCTGCAGAGTCGTCTGACTTGTTCTGATCGGAACCCTCGCGGGAGGAATCAGAAGAATGAGAGTCAGAGTTCTGCTTCGACTCGTGAGTCTCGGTGTGGGAAGAAGACTCGGAGTGCTCAGAGGAAGAATCGCGGTGCTCCGCGTCAGGGGAATTCACCACGGTAATGGAGCCCGGAGACACAGAAGGGGTAGCCCCGTCGGAGGCTACTCGAATCGTACCGGGCTTGACCGAAGCCGAAGCACTCGGCTGAGCCGAGGTGCCTTCAGCTTCCTGACCGGCCTGGGACGCGCCGCATCCACTGAGCGCGAGCACGCAACAGAGGAGGGTGGTTGATGCGAGTACCTGAGCCGATTTAAACATGATTACATCGCCGCCTGCATTTGGATTTCTGCTCCGTCCATACCGGGGGCGTACTCGACCTGGCAGCACAGACGAGAGTATTCGTTGGCGACATCGTCGACCATGTCGAGCAGGTCCTGCTCAGCTTCGGTGCGTTCACCGGAAGCTTCGAAGTGCTCGGGGTCGATGAAGCCGTGGCAGGTAGCGCAGGATGCGTTACCACCGCAGGTTGCGAGGACCGGCACGCCGTTAGCCTGGAGGGCTTCCAGGAGGGTGTGGTGGTCTTCCCACTGAATGTCGTAGTTTACGCCTGCTTCGTCAGTGACCTTAATCGTTACGCCCATGCGTTCTCCTTCTTCTGTAGTGATGCGTTTCTATTGTAGAGGTAGGGGCTGTTATTCACCGTACTTTGTGGCGCATCCCCAACCCTACCGTCACGCATATCACGGGAACGCATATTAATTTTTATGCTGAGTAGCATGTCTGTATTGCCCCCAGTCTACCTCTTAAAGCCCTGACAACGCGGGATATAGGCATATATGAATACTGCCCCCAGATGCAAAGACATGCTGGGGGCAGTATAAAGAACCGGCACGCAGGCGCGCTTTAACGGTGACGAAGACCTACTCTGATTCCTTCTCCGTAGCCTTCTCGGCCTCCTGCTTTTCGGCGCTGCGGTGATCGGCATTCTGGACGCTTCCACCGGGGCCGCGCACAATACCGCGCACGCTATCGCGCGGGTCAGCGTAGCGCAGGTCGATACCGAAGGTATTGCGGATCTGGCGTGCCGAGTTCAGGTGCCAACGCTGCGAATCCGAGGGGGTTACGGAGGTGACCGCCTTCTGACCCGGAGCCAGCTTCTCGTGGCGAATATCGTAGTGCTTACCGCCCATGGTGATGGTGAAGCCGTGCTCCTGCAGCAGCTGCACGAACGCGTCCACATCGTGCGGAATCTTGCGGCCGCGCTGCCTCTTCGTGCCGCTCATCCTCGGCTGCGACTCGAAGGGGTTGCGGTTGGGCGCGGTGCCGCGACTAATACGAATGACCTGCTGATCGGAGTGCGAGAACTCCACCTGGTAGCCATTGAGCGAGTACACGGTGCGGTTACTGCCGGGAATCGGGCGGCGGTCCTCAGCCTCATCCAGGATGCGGGCAATGTACTCGCCGGTCAGTCCGAGCGACTTGAGCTGAGCCTGAGCCTCGGGGGAGAGCTGGTAGCCTCCCGCGAGAGCCTGCAGCGGGCGTAGCGCGAGCACTTCGGCGGTCAGGGGATTGAGCACCACCTGGTAGCCTTCCTCTTCATGCGTGTAGAGGGTGACTTCGCGGCCGTAGCGGTTCTCTTGCGCGCTTTCTTGAACCACCGTGCTTGCGGGGGATTCGATAATGTCCAGCAGCAGCTCGTAGGTGAGACCGTGGCGCATCATGTAATCCATGACGCCGGGGAGCACACCGTAGATGCGGCGGCGCGGTGGCACGTCACCGTAGAATTCCTTCTCGATGCGCGCGGCAATACGCTGGTTCTCCAGCGGCACCTCGGTCAGAGGAATGAGGCGCTGGTTGGAGGGGCGAATCTTGGCGCGTGCGGCGGCGGGCTTGGGCGCCTGACGGTACGCATCCACGAGAGCCTGCTGCTGCTCCACGAATTCCTGGGCAATGAGCGGTAGGAGAGTGAAGTAGAGCTCTGCCGCTTCGGGCTTGAGCGCGCCGTTCTCATCGAGCAGGGAGGCGCCGTCCTTGGAGAGCAAATCCCACGGCTTATCGTTTGCAACGCTCTCTTCGGAGCCCTGGTTGTCCCGGTAGCTATAGGTTGCGAGGGAGGCAAGCTCCTGCAGGCGAACGTACACCTCAAGAGGAACGGTAATCTGCTTAGCGGACATTATTTCTCCTCCTCGGTGGTGTTTTCTGCCTGGGCTGCCTTATCTTCTGCCTGTTTCGCCAGGGTATTACTGAGCTCTTCGAGCTGTGCCTTGCGCAGGTTCTCCGCGTGCAGAACATGGAAATTCGGGGTCTTCGCCAGGGCAAGAACGGTCCGCTCATCGGGCGAAACCGCAATTTCCAGACCCTGCGCCGCGTAGATGCGGGTCCAGCCTTCAGCCATGCGCACGCTCTCGGGGCTGTTCAGCGTCTGGAGCATCAGATCGAAAACGAACGGCGGGTTCTTCTTTAGGAAGGTGCGGGCGCGCTCGCTGAACTCAAGTTCCAGGGCGTTGAGCGAGGTGTATTCGCCCTGAGCCAGGGAGGTTTGCGCCGCCTCGTTGTAGTCGGCATCGTATTCGTCGATGACGGTGATGACTTCTGCGGAGGCGGTGTTCACGTCAACGCGGTAGTCGTCGTGCGTGAAGCGAATCGTCCAGTCGTTGATGCGTTCGGCTTCACCTTCGCGCAGGATGGTGCGCACGAGTTCTTCGCTGATGTTTTCGCGTTCGAGGCGGGCGCGCAGGCTCGGGCGCAGTCGGTAGCTGCGTTCGCGGTCCTCGGCGGTAATGGCGCGAGGTGCGGCGGCTACCGGTTCTGCTGCGGGCGCGCTCGGGGTGGACGCGGCAGGCATCGGTACACCTGGTTTCGGGGCACCTGGTTTCGGGGCACCTGGTTTCGGTGCTGCAGGCTTCGGCGCGCTCGGCAACGACTGGCTGAGCACGGGCAACTCGTCAACAGGTGCCTGCTCGGTAGCTGCTGCCGACTGCGCGGCTTCTTCGGCTACCTGCTGCCGGACACGCAGACCCTCCAGGTACTCTTCGATGCGCGGCGGGCGGTAGGTCAGCGTGGACTTGCGGAACATGCCGGGG
>ERZ773072.352-NODE-352-length-27161-cov-28.994208_pt1 | contig 27161 bp, 23 predicted proteins | sample MGYA00580617_ERZ773072 | MGnify/ENA primary metagenome ERZ773072 (study PRJEB29015, sample SAMEA2737970) | human oral metagenome | biome: human oral; feature: human-associated habitat; material: dental | place: China | collected 2122 ...
CCTCGATCGAGCGCGCGAAGAAGGCCTACGACGGCTCCTCGACCGTCATGGCGGTCGACGTCTCCGGTGGCAACATCGGCTACGTGGCACCCGGCAAGGGCCGCACCTGGGGCCCGGTCTTCGACCTACTCGGCCTGAAGCCGGCCCTCGAGGTCGAGGGCTCGACCGACTCGCACACCGGTGACGACATCTCCGTCGAGGCCATCGCCGAGGCCAACCCGGCGTGGATCTTCGTCCTCGACCGCGACGCCGCCATCACCAAGGATGGCTCCAACACCCCAGCCGAGACCGTGATCTCCGGTAACGCCGCTCTGCAAAACGTGGCCGCCCTGCAAAACAAGCACGTCGTGTACGCGCCCAACGACACCTACACCAACGAGTCGATCATCACCTACACGGAGATCTTCAACTCCATCGCGGACGCCTTCGAGGCCGCCAAGAAGTGACCCTCTGACACGCAAGCGGGTGCCGCCCACCGGGGCGGCACCCGCACCCCGTTTTCTTATGACGCACTCCCCCACCACCGCACCGCCCGCAGACGCGGCGCTCGAGCGCGAGGCCGCCCCGGCCTCGTCGAAGCGCCGCCCCCTGGCGCTCACCCTGGCCGCGCTCGCCGTGGCTACGCTCCTCATCCTGTCCCTGTCGACCGGCGAGTACTCAATCCTCTCCCAGGACGACGGCTGGAGGATTTTCCTGGCCGTGCGCGTCCCGCGCACAATCGCGCTCGTCCTGTCGGGGGCCGCTATGTCGATGAGCGGCCTCGTCATGCAGCTGGTCACCCAGAACCGCTTCGCAGAGCCCTCCACGACGGGCACGACCGAGTGGGCGGGACTGGGCCTGCTCGTCATCATGATCGTGTGGCCCGGCGCCCCAATCCTGCTGCGCATGACCTGCTCGATCGTCTTCGCGTTCGTGGGCACGATGGTGTTTTTCGCCTTGCTGCGCCGCGTCTCCCTGCGGTCCTCGCTGCTGGTGCCGATCATGGGCATGATGCTCGGCGCGGTCGTCTCCGCGATCTCGACATTTGTGGCGCTCGAGACGAACACCCTGCAGAGCGTCTCCGTGTGGTTCCAGGGGTCTTTTACCTCGGTGTACGAGGGCCAGTACGAGGTCCTGTGGATCGTCACCGTCGTCGTGGCGATCGTGTTCATCATGGCGGACCGGCTGACGGCTGTGTCCCTCGGCGAGGACATCGCCATCTCCCTCGGCGTCAACTACCACCGCATGGTCCTCATCGCGACGGGGCTCGTAGCCGTGGCGACCGGCGTCGTCACCGTCGTCGTCGGATCCCTACCTTTCCTCGGTCTGATCGTCCCCAACCTCGTGTCCATGTCGATGGGTGACAACCTGCGCACGAACCTCCCCTGGGTATGCCTGGCGGGCATCGCCCTCGTGACGGTCACGGACCTGCTGGCACGCACGATCATCTCCCCCTTCGAGATGCCCGTGTCGGTCATCCTGGGCGTCCTCGGAGCTTTCGTCTTTATCGCGCTCGTGCTGCGCCAGGCCAAGAAGGGAGCCGTGCTATGAGCATCCTGTCTTCCCCCACGCAACACGGGACCTCTTCCCCGGTCCCCGCCCCGGCCTCGTCCGCACGCACGAAGCGACCGACTCGGCGCACCGGTGCCTTCACGTCCCCGGCCGCCCATCGACGCTGGTGGATCCTCTTCGGAGCCGTGTGCGCGGTCGCGATCCTGGCCTGCATCGGCCTCATCGCCTGGAAGAATCCCGCGGAGTTTGGAAGCCCAGTCTTCTGGAGGCTTGCCCGTCGGCGCGCCTTCGCGGTCCTCGCGATCGCCATTGTCGCGGTGTGCCAGGGCATGGCGACGGTCGCCTTCCAGACGGTGGCGAACAACCGCATCATCACGCCCTCGATCCTTGGTTTCGAGTCCCTGTACCGGGCGATCCACACCTCCACGATCTTTTTCCTGGGCGTCGCCGGCCTCAACGCGTCGGCGACGGTTGGCAACTTTATCGGGCAGCTCGCCCTCATGATCGCCCTGACCCTCGCGCTCTACTCGTGGCTGCTCACCTCGCAGCGGGCCTCGATGCACGCGATGCTCCTCATCGGCGTCATGCTGGGCGCGGGCCTCGGCTCGATCTCCACCTTCATGCAGAGGCTACTCACACCCTCGGAGTTCGACGTGCTCACCGCGCGCCTCTTCGGGTCGATCGCCAACGCCCAGAAGGAGTATTTCCCGATCGCGGTGCCGCTCGTCGCAGTCACGACGCTCGCGCTCGTGTTGCTCACGCGCCAGCTCTCGGTGCTATCGCTCGGCCGCGAGACGGCCACCAACCTGGGCCTGAACCATCGCCAGACCTCGGTGCTCATCCTTATCCTGGTGTCGATCCTCATGGCCACGTCAACCGCTCTCGTGGGTCCCATGACGTTCCTCGGGTTCCTCGTGGCGACGCTGGCCTACCAGTTCTCGGACACGCACGATCACCGATACATCTTCGCGATGTCCGTCGCCCTGGGCGCCGCGATCCTGGCCAGCGCATACTTCGTCATGAATCACGTGTTCAACACGCAGGGCGTCGTCTCCATCATCATCGAGTTCGTCGGCGGACTCGCGTTCATCGTCACTATTTTGCGGAAGGGCCGCCTGTGATCTCCATCGATTCCGTCGTCAAGCACTATTCATCCTCGGTGCACATCGGCGAGATTTCCCTCGACATCCCCACGGGGGGCATCACGGCGCTCGTCGGCCCCAACGGCGCGGGCAAGTCGACGCTGCTCACTATGATCGGGCGTCTCCTCGGCATCGACGAGGGCACGATCGAGGTCGGCGGCCTCAACGTGGCCACGACGAAGTCCTCCGAGCTGGCACGCACCCTGTCGATCCTGCGCCAGGAGAACCACTTCATTTCGCGCCTCACGGTGCGCCAGCTGGTGGGTTTCGGACGCTTCCCCCACTCGAAGGGACGCCTGAGCGCGGAAGATGAGGCGATCATCGACCGCTACATCGGTTTCCTCGACCTGGAGGAGCTCGAAGGGCGCTACCTGGACCAGCTCTCGGGCGGCCAGCGTCAGCGCGCTTACGTTGCCATGGTGCTCGCCCAGGAAACGGAGTACGTCCTGCTGGATGAGCCCCTCAACAACCTGGACATCGCGCGCAGCGTCGAGATGATGCGGATGCTGGAACGCGCGGCGCGCGAGTTTTCGCGCACGATCGTCATCGTCCTGCACGACATCAACTTCGCGGCCCGCTACGCCTCACAGGTCTGTGCTCTGAAGGGCGGGAGCGTGGCCTTCATGGGCACGCCCGAGGAGATCATGCGCGACGAGGTCCTGACCGACATCTTCGATACCCCGGTCACCGTCGTACCGGGGCCGAAGGGGCCGATCGCCTGCTACTTCTGAGCGAGGGTGGTTCGCGCACCCACGCGCCACTTGCGCACGCTATCGAAGTGAGGAGGCCGGTGCCGGGTAGAATGGTCGCGCGGCCCTCGTGAAACGGCCGTGAAACGCTTGTCTGTCTGGGGGTCCCCGTGCACGTCGGACTGATCGTCCTCTTCCTGCTTCTCGCCGCAGCTCTCATCGCGGGCGGCCTCTACCTCTTCGCGTCGGGGCTGACGGCGCGATCCGGCGTGTGTCGTCCTCCGCTGGGGCTTCGCTTGCACGGCCTCGAAGCCGGCTCCAAGGCCTGGGAGCGCGCGCATCGCGCCGCGTGGCCCATCCTCTTCGGCGGAGGCGTCCTGGGCACCGCCCACGGCATCGCCCTGGCTGCCACCACCCTCATGGACGCGCGCGTTTCCGTGCCAATCGTCTTCGTGGTCTCCGGAATCATCGTCGAGGCCGGCCTCTGGCTGGTCGCGACAGGCGCAGGAAAGGCATCGCTGGAGTAACGCCGCGCGGGGCACCGCAGCTCCGCCAAGCTGGCGAGGATAGGACAAACGGGCCCCATCCTCGCTCATCACCTCACGAGGACGGGGCCCGCTACGCAGTGTCGGAGTCAGGCCTTGGGGCGTTCGCGTCGATCCAGCATGTACAGCGCCATCTTCGAGGGCTCGAGCGCGCGCACGGCGTGCGGCAGTCGCGTGCCGAAGTGGATGACGTCGCCGGGCTTGAGGACGACCGTGCGCCCGTCCGCCTCGATCTCGAGGGCACCCTCAAGGGTGTGGAGGATGGCGGGCATCGCGGCGGTGTGCTCGCTGAGGACCTCGCCCGTATCGAAGCTGAAGAGGACCAGGCGGACGCCTTCGGCGTGCATGACGGTGCGCGACACCGTGGCTTCCTCGTTGATCTGGATCATCGAGGCGATGTCCTGCAGGTCCGTCATAATGGGCGTGGGGACCTCGGTGTTCGATTCGGGCGACAGGCTCATTGGCTCTCCTTGGGTTTGCGCGCGACGATGGCGACGCCGCACAGGTGTCGATCATATTTCTTAAACGTTCGCGCCATGGTCGTGACGCGTTCGCGCAGGTCCTTGTCCCGCACGACGTTGCGCATGATGCGCAGCGCACCGATCACGCCCTCGTCGGCGATCACGCGGCCGGGCTTGAGCAGGGCCATGGGTGCCGTGCGGGTCTCATCGACGATGAGGCCGACCTCCTCGAGCGAGCGCCGCCAGTCGGCGACCGTGAGGGGCCTGGCGTTGACGTTGATGGCGCGTGCGAGGGCGCGGCGGATCTCGATGGCGGGCTCCTCCTCGATCCTGTCGGGACGCATCGCCAGTTCGTGAATGACGTAGCGGCCGCCGGGGCGCAGGATGCGCGCTGCCTCGCTCATGATGGCGCGCTTGGCCTTCTCTCCCTGCATGGAGAGCATGGCTTCGCCGACGACGACGTCCGCGCTCTCATCGGGCAGGCCGGTCTGCGCGGCGTCCGCGTTCACGCAGCGCCCCACGCCCGAGGCGATGGCGTCCACGCGCGCGGAAGCATTCGGATCGCGTTCCACGCCCACGTAGGACGCGGGGCCTACCCTGATGATCGCCGAGGCCGTCACGCCCAGGCCGGGCGCAAACTCGACGACGTCGGCACCGGGTAGAACGGCACGCTTGAGTGCCCAGGTGCTGAGGGCGAGCCCTCCGGGGCGCAGCACCGTTTTTCCGGCGCGCGCGAGCACCCAGTGGCCGGGCGCTTTCTCGACGGGCCGGTCGGCGAAGGGGAGGGTCTCCGCCAGCAATTCACTGCGAGTGTCCATATACGCAAGTATAGCGTTATCTATTTCCTTACGCAGGGCTTTACCCACAGAAAATACGCTGACGGAGTCCCCGTGTTCCTCCTACAGGCCGATGATCTCGGCGAAAGCACCCTTAATTGCATCGAGACGCTCGCGCGCCTGCTCCCAGGGCAGCGACTCCCCCTCAGCGACAGGCAGGATCACCTCGAGGTAGCACTTGAGCTTGGGCTCGGTGCCGGAGGGACGCGCGATGACGCGATCCCCCGCCTCGGTCAGGACGAGGACGCCGTCCGTGGGCGGCAGCCCCCGGTAGCCCAGCGATAAGTCCGAGACCTCAACGACGGATGACCCCGCGAGGACCGCCGGGGGCTGAGCACGCAGGCGAGCCATACCGCTGCCAATCTGGGCGATCTCTTCGACACGGAAGGTCAGCGGCGAGCTCACGTGCAGCCCATGCAGGCGAGCCAGGCGCTCCAGCTCGTCCCACACGCTGCGCCCCTGCGCCTTGAGCGCTGCGACAAGGGAGGCTGCGACAACCGAGGTCGCGATGCCGTCCTTGTCGTGTACATGGGTCGGGTCGGGGCAAAAACCGATGGCCTCCTCGTAACCAAATCCAAGACCGGGGGCGCGGGCGATCCACTTGAAGCCCGTGAGCGTCGTGTGGTGTTCCAGCCCGTGAGCGCTTGCGATACGCGAGAGCAGGCGCGAGGACACGATCGAGTTCGCCAGCGAGCCCGTCATGCCACGCGAGGCCAAGAACTCACCCAGGAGGGAACCGGTCTGGTCGCCGCTGAGCGGGGTCCATCCGGTCTCTGAGGCCGGGTCGGGCACCGCGAGCGCGCAGCGGTCCGCATCGGGATCAACCGCGATGATGAGGTCGGCCCCCTGCTCGCGCGCCTGCTCGATCGCCATGTCGAGTGCGCCTGCCTCCTCCGGGTTCGGGAAGGGCACGGTCGGGAAATCCGGGTCGGGCTGAGCCTGCGCCTCCACGAGCGAGACGTTGACGAACCCGGCTTCGGACAGGACGCGCGAGGTGATCGCGGCACCCACGCCGTGCATGGCGGTCAGAACGATGCGCAGGTTCTCTCGCGCCGATGCTTCACCCGAGGCCAGGGCGCAGGCACAGGCCACGTAGTCATCGCGGGGATCCACGGCCTCGATGAGGTCGTCGCTCATCGGGACCTCGTCGGCGGGCGGGGCCGCCTCGATGGCGGCTGCGATTTCGGCGTCGAAGGGCGGCACGATCTGGACGCCGCGCCCGTCGCCCTGCGCGACAGTGCCGCCCAGGTAGACCTTGTAGCCATTGTCCGGAGCGGGGTTGTGGGAGGCGGTTACCATGACGCCCGCGTCCGCGTCGAAGTGCAGCATCGAGAAGGCGGTGAGCGGGGTCGGGTTGGCCTGCGGCAGCGCGAGGACGCACACACCCGCGGCCGAAGCGACGCGGCAGGCCGCCGTGGCGAACTCGGAGGATCCGTAGCGGGCGTCGCAGCCGACGACGAGCGTGGGGGTGCCCGTCGCGTGGCGCTTAACGACCTCGCACAGGCCGGCGGTCGCGCGGATGACGACGGCGAGGTTCATGCGGGACTCCCCCGGCCCGACGACGCCGCGCAGGCCGGCGGTGCCGAACTGGAGGGGACCGTTCATGGCCGCGCCCACGCGGGCCGCAGCCTTCTCGTCGCCGCGCTCCGCAGCCTCAATGTCAGCGCTCAGGGACGAGGCCGTGACGGGGTCCGGGTCGTGCTTGGCCCACTGGCGGGCGCGCTCGAGCAGATCCATTGTTTCAGTCCTCCAGTCCTGCCAGGATGGCGGTGGTTGCGGACACTCCCAGGCGCGAGGCTCCGGCCTCAATCATGGTTAGGGCGGTCTGCGCGTCTCGGATACCGCCCGAGGCCTTCACTCCGAGGGCGTCACCAACCGTGGCGCGCATAAGCGCAACAGCGTGGGTCGAGGCACCGCCCGCGGGGTGGAATCCCGTCGATGTCTTGACGAAGTCTGCTCCCGCGGCCATCGAAGCCGTGCAGGCGGCGACGATCTCGTCATCCGTCAGAGCGGCGGACTCGATGATCACCTTGAGGACGCGGGGGGCCGGGACGACCCGTCGAACGGCCGCGATCTCCTCCTCCAGCTCGCTCAGCCGACCGTCCTTCACCAACTCAATGTTGATGACCATGTCGATCTCGTCCGCGCCGTCGGCGACGGCCTGGGCCGCCTCGAAGGCCTTGACCTGGGGCTTGACCGCGCCCGAGGGGAAGCCCACGACGCAGGCGACCTTCAGGCCCTCGGGCACGTCCAGGGGCAGCATCGACGGGGAGACGCACACCGAGAAGGTACCGGCGGCGGCGCCCTCCTCGACGATGCGCGCCACGTCCGCAGTCGTGGCCTCGGGCTTGAGGATCGTGTGGTCGATCATCGCCGCCACGTCACGCTTGTTCATAGGACTACTTTCTGTTCGTGTCAGAGCTTGGCCAGGGGCAGGGCCAGTTCCATCATGGTCGTGAAGGAGGTCTGGCGAGCCTGAGCGTCCGTTGCCTCGCCCGTCACCAGGGAATCGGAGACCGTGAAGATGCCCAGAGCCTCGACCCCCGCGTGGGCGGCGGTCGCGTACAGGCCGGCGGTCTCCATCTCGACGGCCAGGATACCCATGCGCGTCCAGCCCTCGTTGAAGGTCGGGTTCGCGTTGTAGAAGGTGTCGGAGGACAAGACGTTGCCGACATGGACCCGCACGTCGGCCTCGCGGGCACGGCGCACCACGTCCTCCATGAGACGGTAGGAGCCGATCGGCGCGTAGGAGCCGGGCAGCTGGTACTGGTCCAGGAAGGCGGAGTTGGAGCAGGCGGCCTGTGCGACGACGACGTCGTAGAGGTGCATGTCGGGCTGCATCGCGCCGCAGGTGCCCACGCGCACGAGGCGCGTGCAGCCGAACTCGTGAATGAGCTCGTAGGCGTACAGGGAGATCGAGGGGATGCCCATGCCCGATCCCATGACGGAGACGGGGGTTCCCTGGTAGGTGCCGGTGAAGCCCAGCATGTTACGCACGGCGTTGAATTGCTGGACATCCTCCAGGTAGTTCTCGGCGATGAACTGTGCGCGCAGCGGGTCTCCGGGCAGGAGGATAGTCGGCGCGATGGGTGCGGTGGGGTTGATGTGCGGTGTCGAGCGCATGTGTCCTCCGTTGGGTCGTCGAGCGGAGCTCCGCTCGGGCTTCGTTACCTGTTCTGCAAGGCTATGCCTCGCATTGTCATAGTGTCAATGATTGAATTGACAAGTGTTCTCATCCGTCGGAGGGCGTCGTTGCCCACCCGCCGACGCCAGTGCCTCGCCCTGCCTCTCCAGCAGCGCGAGGGCCAGGTCCTGATCGACCACGAGGTGCGTGGCCAACCCCATGCGCAGCGCCGTACCCAGCGCGCTGGCCTTGACGCGGCCGCCGGCCACGAGCAGGCGCACGGGACGTGCGCGCAGCTGTTCCAGCCGGATGCCGACCGTGCGCTCGTCGACCGCCGGGGCAGCGACGGTGCCGTCGCGCGTGAAAAAGCGCGAGCAGGCGTCGCCTACAGCGTCTCGCAGCAGCGCCTTCACCTCTGCCTGGTCCAGCTGACCCAGGTTCAGTGACAGCGCCTCCTCGTTGATCGCGCCGACCGTGAACACCGCCATGTCCACGCCTCGCCCCTCCTCTAGGATGCGCGCAATAGCGCGGTCCGCGCGCACGATCGAGGCCGTGGCGATGTCCTCGAAAATGGCGGGCAGGGGAAGGTATCTGGGTTCGGCGCATAGCGCCTCGCAAAAGGCGCGCATGATCTCGAAGTCGTGCGTCGCCCGCTCGGAGTAGGAGGTCCCACCCTTGAGCTGGACGACGCGCACGCCCTGGCGAGGGACACGCGCCAGGTGGGAGGCGAGCGCGCTCATCGTGCGCCCCCAGGAGATACCGACGCTCATGTCGTCACGCACCAGCTGAGCAACCAGGGCGGCGCCGACGCGCCCCACCTGGTCGATAGCCTCCGCCTCATCCGCGGCGTGCCCGTGGGCGACGCGCGCGCAGGTCAGGGCGAAGCTCTCTTCGAGGCGCGAGGCCAGCTCGGAGGCGTCGTCGCGTGGGTCGTGAATCTCGACGGTCACGAAGCCGCGCGCGCGGCCGTGGGCCAGGAGCTTAGCGACCGTGGGGCGCGAGATGCCCATGCGTGCGGCGACCTCGGCCTGGCTCAGATCCTGCTGATAGTAGGCCTTAACAGCCTCAATCGCCTGCTCGTCGCGTTTGTCCACGCCATCTCCTTCCCCGCGCGCTCTCCACTGCCCCGCCGCCACTCAGGAAACGGTCTCCAGAACGACGCAGCGCGGCTCGGGGGTCACCCCATCGGCGATCGCAATTGCGCCCGACAGCGCCTCGAGGGCCCGCTCAACGCGCCACTCGTCGTCCGTGTGGAGCGTGAGCAAGGGCTGTCCCTTGGTAACCCTATCCCCCGGCTTGGCGTGGATCTCGATGCCGGCTCCCGCCTGCACCGGATCCTCCTTGACGGCGCGCCCAGCGCCGAGCCTCCACGAGGCTACGCCCACGGCCAGGGCATCCATGTCTGTGACGACACCGTCAGCCTCGGCGAGGAGCCGGTGGGAGTGCGCGGCGCGCGGCAGGGGCGCGTCCGGGTCGCCACCCTGCTCGCGGATCATCGCTCGCCATCGGTCCATGGCGCGACCATCCGCGAGGGCCGCCTCAACGTCGGCGTCACGCACCCCGGCCAGATCCAGCATGTTGCGGGCCAGCTCGCAGGTCAGCTCGACGACATCGGAGGGCCCTCCCCCGGCGAGGACCTCAACGGATTCCTCAACCTCGAGGGCGTTGCCGATCTTCCTGCCCAGCGGCACCGACATGTCGGTGAGGAGGGCGCGCGTGGCCACACCGGCGTCACGCCCGAGATCAACCATCGTGCGGGCGAGCTCACGCGCGGCGTCCAGGTCCTTCATGAAGGCGCCCGAGCCGACCTTGACGTCCAGGACGAGGGCCCCCGTTCCCTCGGCGATCTTCTTGCTCATGATGGAGCTGGCGATGAGCGCAATCGACTCGACCGTGGAGGTGATGTCTCGCAGCGCGTAGAGCTTCTTATCCGCCGGCGCCAAGCCCGAACCCGCCGCGCAGATGACTGCGCCGCAGCCGGACCCCAGCTGGGTCATGATCTCCTCGTTGCTCAGCTGCGCGCGCCACCCAGGGATGGCCTCGAGCTTGTCGAGGGTGCCGCCCGTGTGCCCCAGGCCTCGGCCCGACAGCTGGGGGACGGCCACGCCGAAGCACGCGACGAGCGGGGCCAGGGGCAGCGTGATCTTGTCACCCACGCCGCCCGTGGAGTGCTTGTCGGCGGTCGGCTTGCCGATGCCGGAAAAATCCATGCGCGCCCCCGAGCGGATCATCGCGTCCGTCCAGCGGGCGATCTCGGCGCGGTCCATGCCGCGCAGGAAGATAGCCATGGCCAGGGCGGCCATCTGCTCGTCCTTGATGATGCCCTTCGTGTAGGCGTCGACCGTCCAATCGATCTGGTCGGGGGTGAGCACTCCCCCATCGCGCTTAACGCGAATGATGTCAACGGCATCAAAGAGAGCCATCGTGTCCTTCTTTCTCTTGCGACGAGGCCGGAGTCTCCCCGTGCGCACCGCGCGCCACCTCGCCGGGCCGGGCCCCGAGTTCCTCCAGGTCGTGGGGACCAAACGCCCCGGGCAGGACCTGCGTCATGTCAGCGACGCCGCCCGGCATGAGGACCAGGCAGGAGGGACCGCCGTGCTCGAAGATGAGCTGTCGGCAACGACCGCACGGGGCCACCGGCACCCGGTCCCCGTTGACCGCGACGACCGCGAGGAGGGCACCACCGCCCGAGCGGATGAGGTCGGAGACCATGCCGCACTCGGCGCACAGCGTCACCCCGTACCCCGCGTTCTCCACGTTGCAGCCACTCACGATCCGCCCGTCACTGGCTAGACCGGCGGCCCCCACGGGAAAATGCGAGTAGGGGCAGTAGGCGTGGGTCATCGCCTCGATGGCCGCGCCCAGCAGAGCATCCCAATCTATCTGCGTCATCGTCGTGCCCCCTCACTTCACGTAGGGGACGTTCTCGGCGGCGGGCGCCCGAGACTTTCCGACGAAACCGGCCACCGCGATGATCGTCACCACGTAGGGGATCATCGAGACGAGGTCGGCGGGGATCGCGGGCTCGATGTTGGGCAGCATACGGGCCAGAGCCTGAGCGAAACCGAACATGACGGCCGCCCCCATGGCACCCACGGGGTTCCACTTTCCCAGGATCATCGCCGCCAGAGCGATGTAGCCGTTGCCCGCAGAAATGTTGTCCGTGAACGCCAGGCCCGACCCGATCGTGAAGAACGCGCCCCCCAGGCCCGCGAAGGCGGAGCCCAGGATCGTGTTGAGTGTGCGCGTGCGCCCCACGTTGATGCCGACCGTGTCCGCAGCCCGCGGATGCTCGCCGCAGGCCCGCAGGCGCAGTCCCCAGCGGGAACGGAACAGGAAGAAGGCCAACGCGACGACGGCCGCATACATGAGGTAGACGAGGATCGTCTGGTTGAACAGAACCGGTCCAATAACCGGAATCTCGGCGAGGCCAGGAATCTTAATCGACGACAGCGAGAACTGGTTGGTATTCAGGCTCCCTGGGGCGTCCGTCATGACCGTCCCGTACAGGAAGGTGGTCAGGCCCAGCGCCAGCACGTTCAGGACCACGCCCACGATGATCTGATCCACCCCGTACTTCACCGAGAAGAGAGCCAACAGAGCCCCCAGGGCCGCGCCAGCGATGGGAGCGGCGACGAGGCCAGCGGAGGGCATCTGGAAGTACGAGGCCGCCATAACGCCCGCGAAGGCACCCACCAGCAGGTCGCCCTCAATCGCGATATTGACGACGCCCACGCGCTCGGAGACGACACCCGAGAGCGCCCCAAAAATAAGCGGCGTCGAGATCGCCACCGTCGACACGAGCGTCGAGGTCACGGTCACCGCTCCGGTCGAGTCCGAGCCCGCGTAAAGCAGGAAGCCCGCAACCGTTGAGACGGCAACGATGACCATCCCTGCGACGCGCGCCCACGCGGGGACCCGAGTCCGACGGATCACCGACACCAGCGTCCAGGCCGTCACGAGGACACTCAGGGCAGCAAGCACCCACACGATAGGGGCACCAGCCGCGACAATGTCGGGGATCGTGTACGACTGCGACTTGTCGTTCAGTCGGATCGTCACATCCCCGCTCGTCGAGACCGCGAAGACCACAAGCAGGACGCACGCAGCCACGTACACGCCCGGGAGCTTCCAGGAACGCTTCGCCACGACCAGCGACTCCGACACACTGTCACGCACACTCATCGTCATTCCCCTTTCCCACTCGCGGCCAGCCGCTTCGCATCCGGCAGCCGGAACAACCACCGCACCAGCGCCGGAGCGGCGATCAGCAACACGATCACAGACTGGAGGATCAGGATCATGTCGATCGGCACGTCCTTGGCATGCATGGCGTAACCGCCCGCCTTAAAGGCTCCGAAGAGCAGCCCCGCCCCGAAGGTTCCCCATGCCTTGTTGCGCCCCAGCAGGGCCACCGTGATCGCGTCGAAACCGATCGAACCGGCCACGTCACGCGAGACGTACCCGAGTGTCCCCAAGGCCTCGTTCGCTCCTGCCAACCCCAGGAACGCGCCCGAAATCACCATCGTAACCGCCGTGATGCGCTCGACCGAAATACCCGCCGTTCGGGCGGCCGCCGCGTTGGCACCCACCGCTCGAATCTGAAAGCCCAGCGTCGAGCGCTCCATCGTCCACCAAAACAACGCCAGCGCGATAAGCGCAACGACGAGGCCCGCATGCAGCTTGATCGGGCCCTTGAAAAACGCCATGAGGGCCGCCGAATCGGCGACGTTAGGCGTGAGCGGCTGGTTCGAACCGGGCTTTTGCCACGACGGCTGCGTCAACACGTAGCCCAGCGCGAGGGCCGCGATCGAGTTGAGCATGATCGTCACGATGACCTCGTTCGCGCCCGTCTTCGCCTTCACAACACCGGCGAGGCCGCCATACGCGGCGCCCGCAACAATGGCTGCCGCCAGGGCAACGAGCGTGTGCACCACCGGCGGCAGGCTCAGCGAAAAGCCCACCCACACGGCCGCGAGCGCGCCCATGATCATCTGTCCCTTGCCGCCGATGTTAAACAGACCCGCTCGGAACCCAAAGGCCAAGCCCAAACCCGAAACGATCAGGGGGATCGCGAAAAACACCGAGTCCGTCAGCGGCTTGATCGTGCGCACGAAGGTCGGGGCCTGCGGATCCACGATGGCCCCGCGGAACATCGCGTAGTAGGCCTCCGTCACCGACGCGCCCGTCAAGGCAATCAGGATCGCGCCGACGAGGAAGGCGATCAGGACCGCGAGCACCGACACGAACCACTGCGAGCCGACGACACGGGTGAACACACTCAGCGTTGCGTTGCTCTTCTTACTCATCGTTCCTCCTCACCCTCGCGGGCGCTGCGCGCGCCCGGGTCGGACGAGGTCGCCACGGCCTCGTCCAAGGGAACACCCGCCATCATGAGGCCGAGCACGTCGCGGCTCGTGTCCGGGGGCACAATGCCGACGATGCGACCGCGGTACATGACGGCGATCCGGTCGGCCAGCGCCACGACCTCGTCCAGCTCCGAGGAGATCAGCAGCACCGCGCATCCCTGGTCGCGAACGTCCACGATCCTGCGGTGGATAAACTCAATCGACCCGACGTCCACGCCTCGCGTGGGCTGGTTGGCCACGAGCGCCGTCAGGTCCCTCGACATCTCCCGTGCCACGACGACCTTTTGCTGGTTGCCACCCGACAGGGAGGAGATCGGGTCGTTGATCGAGGTCAGGCGAATGTCGTATTCCTCCTGCTTCTGGCGTGCGTTGCGGGCCACCGCGCCCAGCCTGCGCGACGGGCCGAGCGCGAACTCGCTCGCGTCAAACTGGTCCAGGACCAGGTTGTCCGCGATCGAGAAGGAAGAAATGATGCCGTCCGTGGAGCGATCCTCGGGGATGAAGCCGAGGCCTGCGTCCAGGGACTTGCGCGGCTTTGCGCGAGTGATGTCGGCGCCTTCGAGGGTGATGGTGCCGCTGTTGGGGATGCGCAGGCCCAGGATCGTCTCCGCGAGCTCCGTCTGCCCGTTTCCCTGCACGCCTGCCACCGCGAGAATCTCCCCGCGCGCCACCTCGAGGGACACGTGGTCGAGTTCCGCAACTCCGCTGGTTCCCAGGAGCGAGACATCGTCGAGGACGAGGCCAGGGCCGATGGGCGTCGCCGGGGCCTTATCGACGCGCATGAGGACCTCGCGCCCCACCATCTGCGAGGCCAGGGAAGCCTCGGAGTCCTTCGGGGAGGCGTGGCCCACGACCTTTCCGCGTCGGATAACCGTGATCTCGTCGGCGACCGCGCGCACCTCGCGCAGCTTGTGCGTGATGAAGACAATCGAGGTTCCGGAATCGGCGAGCTGGCGCATGATCGCCATGAGCTCGTCCGTCTCCTGCGGGGTCAGCACGGCCGTCGGCTCGTCCAGGATCAGCACCTTCGCCTGCCGAGACAGGGCCTTGACGATCTCCACGCGCTGCTGCGCACCCACCGGCAGATCCTCGATGAGCGCATCGGGGTCCAGGTCGAAACCGAAACGAGCCGAGACGTCGAGCACCGTCTGGCGTGCTTTGTCCCTGCTGATGATGCCGGCGGGTCCTGTCGGCTCAAAACCAAGCGCGATGGACTCGGCGACCGTGAAGACCGGGATCAACATGAAGTGTTGATGCACCATGCCGATGCCCGCCGCAACGGCGTCATCCGGCCCCTTGAAGCTGACGGGCTCACCGTCAATGAGGATCTGTCCCTCGTCGGGGGCGTGCATGCCGTACAGGACGTTCATCAGCGTCGATTTGCCAGCGCCGTTTTCTCCGAGCAGGGCATGGATATGCCCCTCCTCGATCGTCACATCAATCGAGTCGTTGGCGATGAGGGGACCAAACCTCTTCGTGATCCCCCGCAGCTCTAGTTTCATTCCTTCGGCCTTCCCCGTGCGGTTGGGCGGCTTCCCCAATGCCGGTGGGGCCGGCGGCATCGGCCGCCAGCCCCACCCTCACAGCATCACTTCGGGGCGTTCTGCGATTCGATCACGAGCTTGCCGGACTTGATGTCCTCGGTGAGCTTGGCAAGGTCGGCCTTGAGCTCGTCGGAGACCTTCGCATCGAAATCGTGGAAGGGTGCCAGGGAGACACCGCCGTTGGCGAGCGTGCCCACGTAGGGGTCCGAGGTGAACTTACCCTCGACGGAATCCTTAATGGTCTGCTCGACCGACGCGCCGATCTCCTTTATGACGGAGGTCAGCACGATCGAGGAGTAGTCGGGGTTGGCCTCGTACCAGTCGGAGTCCACGCCGATGATCCAAGTCTTACCGTCAGCCTTCGCGGCCGCCGCAGCACCCAGGCCCACGGGGCCGGCCACCGGCATGATGATGTCCGCGCCCTGGGAGATGAACTGCTGGGCCTGCTCCTTGCCCAGCGTCTGGTTGTCGAAGTCCTGGGTGAAAGAGCCGTTCTGCGTGGCCTTGTCCCAGCCGAGCACCTGCACGCTGGTTCCCTTGGCCTTGTTGTAGGCCTCGACACCGTCGACGAATCCGTCCATGAAGACCGTGACCGACGGAATCTTCATGCCGCCGAAAGTGGCGACCTTGCCTGTGTTCGTCATGCCCGCAGCGGCGTATCCCGCGAGGAAGGCGGCCTCTGCGGTGTTGAACAGGAGCGGACGGCCGTTCTCAAGGGTGACGGGCTCGGTGCCGTTGCTGAAGCTGGAGTCGATGAGCGCGTAGTGCAGGTCCGTGTTTTGCTCCGCGGACTTGTGGATGGCCTGCTCGAGGTTGAAGCCGACACCGATGATCAGGGTGCAGCCTTCGGAGACCATCGCCTCGACGTTGGGCACGAAGTCGGTGTCCGAACTGGATTTCGCCGAGTTGATCTGGATGCCCAGGTTGTCCCGGGCGGCCGTGAGGCCGTTGTAAGCGGATTCGTTGAAGGACTTGTCGTCCCAGCCGCCGGCGTCGGAGACCGCGCACGCCTTGAAGGTGGCGGCGTCCTTGGCCTCGCTGGTTCCACCGGATCCGCCGGTAGTTGCGCCACCGCCGCATCCGGCCAGGGCGAGCGTGACAATCCCCGCCGCAGCGACGAGCTTCGTGAGGTGCTTCATGAGTCTGTTCCTTTGTTGATGTGGATTCTTCTCTGAATCGGTGGCGGCGCGGGCCACGGACTCTGCCCACGCAGCCACTGCGTGAACATTTGTATGAGTCGACTTTTACGTCTGATCGAAGTGTCCCGCGTCGCCTGAGCCCATGTCAAGGGCTACTTGTTCTCGCTTTGGTAACGATTGAAGCGGCGCCGGGCGAACACCCCGGCAACGCCGATCGCTCCGACAAATATCGCACCGGCCAGGCCACCCAAGTCCGCACCCGTGCGGGCCAGGGAGCCTTTGGGAGACTTCGTGTTCTTGTGAGGAGTCGAAGGCGCCGCCTGTTTGCCGGATTGGCTGTCACCCGCCGCGTCAGCCGACGGGCTCGGGTCGGGCGCCGCCGCACCCGAGCAGGTCACGGGGATCGTCAGGCCATCCCCGGCCTCGACGACGGTGGCGAAGTCGGTGGCGACCGTGACGGGCACGTTCACGACCTCGCCGGCAGCCTTACCCTCACATGCGCCCACGACCGTCACGTCCACGCTCGCCTGTCCCGCGCCATCGGTCGTAATCACCGAGGCCGCGTCGGAGGCGTGCGCATCCACGAGGGAGTTGTCGACCTCGGCCACGGCCTGCGCTCCCCCAGCGCTGACACGAACCTTCGAGGTGATGGAGGGGCCTTCGGAGAAGGACAGGCCGCGCAGCGGGATCGTCACCGTCGACCCGTCGGCGACGGGATCCGTGGGCAGGGTCAGGCCGATCGAGGACTTGGCCTCGCGCGGCGTCAGGCCTCCGGTGGCCTGGATCGAGCGGGCCGCCGCACCCGAGTGCGCGCCCAGGTAGGCGTTGAAGGAGTCGCGGTCCAGGTTTCCGTTCGTCGTGGCCGCTCCCCCTCGGGTCAGGGCCTCGAAGGAGTCGCCACCCGCCAGCAGGAAGGTCACGGAGCCGACCGTGTACGTCGCGTCTGCCTTCAGCGGTTCACCGTTGATCGTCACCGACGTGATGCGCTCCCCGTAGGGCCTGGCCGGATCGTAGGTGTAGCGCACGTTCGAGGACAGGCCCAGCTTGAGCATTGGCCGGGAGTTCTGCGAGTTCAGGTCCGTCTTCCACTGCTGCTCGAGCGCTTCCTTGACGTCCGAACCCTTGAGCGTCACGTACCCCAGCTCGTTGGAGAAGGGCTCGACCTCGTAGGTCTGCGCGTAGGTGATCGTCCCATCCTCGTTCGGCACCAAGTCGGCGCGCAGGCCGCCCGCGTTTATCATGCCGATATCAACGTTCTTTCCGTCCGGGGTGAGGATGGTTTCGCGCAGCGAGTCGGCCACCAGGTCACCCAGGGAGGACTCGATGCCTCGGTTCGATCCGGGATCCGTCGCCCCCTCGGGCGTCGTGAAGACGCCACGCCTGAAGGGCTCCGTGTACCCGGTCGCGACGACGCGCTTGCCGGCTTCCTTCGAGTCGGCCTCGGCTTGATCGACGATCGCCTGGGTGTCCGGGTCCGCGCCGCACTGAGCGACCTCGGCGGCGGGAATGAGGATCGAGTCGGCGCTGGTCACCTGACGCGTCGCAGGGTCGATCGTCAGGCGGATCAGGCCCAGGTTGTCCGTGTAGGAGCCCGACGCAATGCCCGCCAGGCGCGGGTTCGCGGACTCGAAGGACTCCACCGAGTTGACGTGGTCAAACTCGTAGGGCACGTGCGTGTCCCCGCCCATGAGTCCGTCGACGTCCTTGCCGACCTTCGTGTAGTTGTTCTTCACGTCGTCGTCCAGCATGGCGATGACGACGTCGGCCTCTCCGCTAGTCTTCAGCTTGGCGGCCAGGGAGTTGATGCGCGCGATCGGGTCCGTGAACGTCAGGCCAGCCGTCGTTCCAGGACTCAGCTTGTAGGGCACGTCTTGAGCGATCGCCCCGATGAAAGCCACCTTCATGCCCGAGGGCGAGGTCCACACCTTGTAGTCCCCCAGGTAGGGGGTGCCGTCCCCGTAGGTGCCCATGCCCTCGATATTGGCACCCAGGTAGGGGAAGGTCGCCTGGACGAACTCGTTTGGGTTGGAGCCGTCGACGCGCTGTTTGAAGACGGCCTGCCCCATGTCCAGCTCGTGGTTGCCGATCGTCGAGGCCAACGGATCCATCGTGTTGAGGGCCGCGATGGTCGGGTTGTCCTTGAGCGCGCCGGAGATGTAGGGGGACGCGCCGATATTGTCCCCCAGCAGGGTGAACGAGGAGTTGGGGTTCGTCGCGCGCGCCTTCTTCAGGTAGCAGTTCATCGCAGACAACCCGGCCTCGCGCACGACGCCCTTCTTGGTGACCTGCTGGATGTGCCCGTGCACGTCCGTGAGGTTGTAGAGGTCCAGGGTGATCGGCGAGGCCTCGTTCTGCGAGGCCTCATCCTGTGGGGCCGCGAGCGCGATTGCGGGTAGGGAGGCCAGGGAGAGGGCGGCCGCCGAAGCGAGCGCGAGGCGGGTCCATGGTCTGCGCATGGGTGTGTTCCTTTCATCGGGGGGCGGCGAAGCCGCGTCCTGCGTGGTGGGTGTGGAGTTCGTGGTGTCAGCCGCGGCGACGGCGACGGCGCGAGACGAGGATGAGGCCACCGCCGATGGCGGCGAGGAGAATCCCGATGCCGATTGCCGGGCCGGCGTCCGCACCGGTGCGCGCGAGTCCGCTCACCGTGGCAGTGCGCGTGGGCGCCTGACGGGACGAGGCCGTGGCCGCCCGCGAGGGAGCCGGCGCGGGGGACACGGACGGGTCTGCGGGTGACGGGGCCGCGCTGGGGGCGCTGGTCGGGTCGGCTGACGGCTCAGCGCTCGGCGTCGGGGCAGGCTCTTCCCCACCGAGCAGGGTGAGCCCGATGAGCTCGGGGTTGTGGTCCGAGGAGCGGTAGGGGTTGTCCGCCTCGACGGCCAGGTGGGCATTCATGCCGGCCCTCGAGTACTCGAAGGCGATGGACTCCTGAGCATTGACGGCCCAGCTAGTAACCCCCGCGAGTAGCGGCTTCGCGGCCGCGTTGGCAAAGACGTGGTCGAGGGAACCGGAGCGTCCCGCGTAGACGTAGGAGGCCTCGCCCGCGCCGGAGACGCGCTCCCAGCCCGCGGCCTCGAGGGCCTTGATCGGGTCCTCCTGCGAGTAGGAGTTGAAGTCACCCACGAGCAGGGTCGGCTTGTCCGCAAATCGGGCGGCGAAGGAGGCCAAGGCGCCCGCCTGGGCGACACGGATCGCATTCGCGTTTCCTTGCCCATCCCCGCTATCAACGTTGCCGGCAGGAGCGCCCTCGGGCACGGATCCCTTCGACTTGAAGTGGTTGGCTACGACGACGAAGGAGGCGGGCGCGGACCTCTCCCCCGTGACCCGCGCGAACTCTTGGGCGAGGGGCTGGCGCGCCAAGCCCGTGAACGCCGGGTCGTCGTGGATCAGCGAGGGGCCGACGGGAGCCACGGTCGCGGGCTTGTAGATGAAGGCGACGCGGATGACGTCCTCGGCCTCGGGAACTGCCTGGGGCGAAGGCACGTACGCCCACGTTCCCGCGCCCACGTCCTTGTTGAGTGCCTCGACGAGGCGCGCGAGGGACGCGTCGCGGTCCGTCCCCACGCCCACGGCGACAGGGTTCTCAATCTCTTCGAGGGCAACCACATCGGCACCCAACGCATTGATCGCGGCAACAATCTTCGCCTCCTGGTTCGCAAAGGCCTCACGCGAGAACGCGCCGCGCACCTTGCACTTCTTGGCCGTCACGAAGGCACCCGTACGGTCCGGGTAACCCGAGCAACCGGACTCGTCAACTCCCAGGTCGGAAAAGTAGTTGAGCACGTTGAACGTAGCTACTCGCGTGTCCCCACCAACCGTGGGCGGGCTCGGGCGCTCCCCGGTGATGGTCACGGGCGAACGATCGGGGTGCCCAGCGACCATGGAGGTCGGCTGGAAGACGAATGAACCGTGCCGGGGCTCGAGGACCACGGGCTTGGTGAAGGACACGTGGTAGCCGACGCGCGCGGGCGAGCCGTTCGCCAGGTAAGCGTAGGCCACCTCGGTGGCGGCCCCCTTCAGCAGGTTCGTGTTGGTGCCGTCGTCAAGCGCGATCGCGCGGGCCGCGTTGGCGGCCTCGTAGTCACGGGCGGCCTGCCCAGGAGCCACCACGTCCGTGGCCGAGCGCAGCGGGCTCTCACCCGGGGTGAGGGTCAGGGTGCCGTATTGGTTCGTCTGGTAGTTGTCGGTGATGGTCCATGTGCCCTGGGGTGCGAGGAGCATGGACTCGAGGGCCTCGGCCTCGTCCGACGTGGGGACGCGGGTCGCCGGGATGGGCGTCGGTTCCTGGCATCCCTCGACCACGCTGACGGAGGTCGCGGCCAGCTGGGTGAGGCTCTGGGGGTTGCCCTTCGCACTCGTCGCGGGGAACTCACCGACCGTGCCGGTGACGCGCACGCAGGTGCCCGGGGCCGGGATCTCGCCTTTCTTGCCCGCGTAGACGAAGAGGCCGTCGGAGCGTGTGCGCCCCGGCTCCCACGCGCCGCCCGATCCGGGGGTCTGGATCGTGTAGCCGTCCAAGGTCGCACCCAGCCCGGATTCAGAGGCCGGGTACGCGGCCGTCACGACGCCGAGAGTCGTGACTGTGGCCCCCGCCATCGCGGAATCGTCTCCCTCGCCCACGGCCTGGATATCGGGGATCGGCGTATCGACGAGGCCGGGGCCGGTCTCGCCCGATTGCGCGGAACCGGACTGGGAAGCCTCGTTCGCCCAGGCGGCGGGAACGAGCCCCATCGCGGACAGCGCGAGGGCGCCGAGTACAGCTAGTGATCGTGTCCCGCACTTCATCGGGATGTCCTCTCAACCTCACCTCACCGTGAGGGGCCGACGAGCCCCATGCAGCAGGCGTCTTTACCAACGGCAACACAAGTTATAACAAGTGTAAGCGAACGCACATACGTGCGGAAGCTATTGAGAATGATCCCGGACACACAAGGCGCAAACGGGCGGGCGTGCACCCGCGAGCGCGCGGGCACCCCGGCCTCGTCACACTCAACCCGGCGTCGTTACGAGCCGTTGCTTCGTCGCACTCAGCCCAGGCCTGGTCACGCTCAGTGAGCGCGAGTCAGGACGCCGAGTACGGGGAGACGACCACCTGGGCGCGCTGGAGGTCCTTGACCTCCGAATATCCCGTCGAGGCCATAGTCCGCTTGAGGGCGCCCACGAAGTTCAGGGAGCCGTCGGCGCGCGTCGAGGGGCCGTAGAGGATCTGCTCGAGCGTGCCCGTCGTGCCAACGTGGACGCGCTGGCCGCGCGGCATGTCCGGGTGGGTCGCCTCCGACCCCCAGTGCCAGCCGCGTCCCGGAGCCTCCTCCGCGCGGGCGATGGCGGCGCCGAGCATAACGGCATCCGCGCCGCACGCGATCGCGCGCGACAGGTCGCCGCTGCGACCGATGCCGCCGTCGGCGATGACGTGCACGTAGCGGCCGCCGGACTCGTCCATGTAGTCGCGCCTGGCCGCGGCCACGTCCGCAATCGCGGTCGCCATGGGCGCGTGCACGCCCAAGGACTGGCGCGTCGAGTGGGCCGCTCCCCCACCAAAGCCAACGAGGACGCCCGCCGCGCCCGTTCGCATCAGGTGCAGGGCCGCCGTATCCGTGCAGACGCCGCCCACGATGACGGGCACGTCCAGCTCGTAGATGAAGCGCTTGAGGTTGAGGGGCTCGCGGCGCGAGGACACGTGCTCGGCAGACACGGTCGAGCCGCGAATGATGAACAGGTCGACGCCCGCGTCCACGACCGCGCGCCAGTACTTCTGCACGCGCTGGGGCGAGAGCTTGCCCGCGACGACCACGCCGGCCTCGCGCAGCTGCTTGAGACGCGCGGTGATCAGCGAGGGCTTGATCGGCTCGGAGTAGACACGCTGAAGGGTCGCGATCGACTCCTCTTCACCCAGGTGAGCGATGCGGTCGAGGATCGGCGTGGGGTCCTCGTAGCGGGTCCACAGGCCGTCCAGGTCGAGCACGCCGATGCCACCGAGACGACCGAAAGCAATCGCGGTCTCCGGGCTCATCACCGAGTCCATCGGGGCGGCCATCAGGGGGATATCGACGTGGTAGGCGTCGATCTGCCAGCCAACGTTGACATCCTCGGGATCACGGGTGCGCCGCGAGGGCACGAGGGCGATATCGTCCAGCGTGTAGGCGCGGCGTCCACGCTTGCCACGACCGATTTCCACTTCGTCGCTCATGACCCGATTCTACTGCCTCCGGGACGCAGATGTGCCCACCCTCTGCCACACTGGAGTCACCGGCAAGGCTAGGAGCAATCATGAGCTGGATCGATGACCCGTGGATGGGTTTTGATACCGAGACGACGGGCGTGCGCGCACTCAAGGACCGCCTCGTCACCGCCGCGCTGGTGCTGCGCATCGACGGCGCCTCCTACCGCAGCGGGGTCAGCGCCCCCGACCAGGTGGCCACGTGGCTGACCGACCCGGGCGTCGAGATCCCCGAGCAGGCCACGGCCGTCCACGGCATCACGACCGAGCAGGCACGACGCGATGGCCGCCCCATCGAGGAGGTTCTGCACGAACTGGCTGGCTCCATCGTCGAGCACTGGCTGCGCGGCTACCCGGTCGTCGCCTTCAACGCCACCTACGACATCACGCTGGTCAACCAGGAGCTGCGCCGCCACCGCCTGGGTTCCTTCGAGGAACGCCTGGAGGGCGCGCCGATGCTGATCGTCGACCCGTTGGTGTTGGACCGTAAGCTCGACCGCTTCCGCAAGGGCAAGAAGACGCTGACGGAGATGGCGCCCGTCTACGGGGCGGTCGCCTCCCCCGACGCTCACACGGCCGAGGTCGACGTCGCCATGACGCTCGACGTGCTCGCCGGCATGGTGGACAAGTACCCGCAGCTGGCGTCCATGAGCGCCCTGGAGCTCATGGACTACCAGCTCCAGGCTCACCAGGATTGGGCCGAGGACTTCGAGAAGTACCTGCGTAAGCAGGGCAAGGACGCGAACATCGACCGCGAATGGCCCCAGATCACGCCGCGAGGCCGCGGCGACGACCAGGAGTAAGAACGCTTCGGGCGAGGGTCGGGCGCCGGCCCCCGTTTTCGTTGCGCCTGAGATGTCCTCCGCGCACAGCAGGCCCGAATGAGCTGTGTAGAGAGGCCTGTACGAGGCAGTGGCGGGGTTCCGGTAGATTCCTGGGGCGCCGGCGGGGCCGCGGCCTGGCCGGGCTTCGAGCCGACAACGCAGCCACCCAATCAGGACAAGTACCACTGGGCAATATCGCGGCTAATTCCTGCAGGTCATGCACCAGTTAGCGAGCATTACACCAGTTAGGGAGCATTACAGCACCTCCGAAGTGGTGTAATACCCACCTAAGTGGTGTAACACCACTTAGCAACAAGTCTAAATGCGGCCCCATCAGGGGGAAAGGGAGCCGAGGCCCCACGGATACCATCACACACGCGGATAGGTAACGAACATCCGGATAGGTAACGAACATCCGGATAGCTTAATAACCTATCCAGATACGCATAACCTATCCGGATGCGCACAACCTATCCGGATAGCACTGAGACAGGCAGCAAGCGAGGGCCCGGAGGAATAGCTCCTGAGCCGGGTCGCGGCGACAGGCCTGTCCGGGCACACCCACCACGCGCCACCAGTGTGGAGGGCGCCGGCGGGGCCGCGGGGCCTGGCCGGGCTTCGAGCCGACGCGCCGAGCCGCAGGCTCGTGGCGCGGACGGCGAGCGGGCGGGCGGGCCCGACGGCGCCCGGAACACCGGTGGCTCAGCCACCAGGAACACCGGTAGCGCAGCCACCAGGAACACCGGTAGCGCAGCAGCAACGCGGGTATGCGAAAGGCCCGGAGGTGTTTTCCCACCCCCGGGCCGCTACACGAGGCTCACTTTTCCTTGATGAGGTCCAGCCAGGTGCGGCGCTCGCCCACGAGGAAGCCGAAGTCGCGGTTCTGGTCCGCGATGGCGGCGTCGGTCGCGGGGTTCTTGATGAGGGCGGCCAGCACGTCGGGGGCGGCAGTGATGGCGCCTACACCCTGGCGGACCAGCTCGAGGACCTGCTCGGAGTTCTTGAAGGACGCGGCCAAGACATCGGCCTTCAGGTCGTAGGAGCGCAGGGTGCGGTGAATTTCCGAGGCGACGCGCACGCCGTCGATGCCGTAGTTGTCCATACGGTTGACGTAGGGGGCGACGTAGCGGGCGCCAGCCTTGGCGGCCATGAAGCCCTGCATCGAGGAGTGAATACCCGTTGCGGTCACCTGCATGCCTTCGCGCACGATGCGCGGGATAGCAGCAAAGCCCTCGCGCGTGACGGGGAGCTTGATGAAGAGGTTGCCGCCGATTTCGCCGCGCAGAGCGCGGGCCTCAGCGACCATGTCATCGGTGCGCTGGGAGACGATCTGGACGTGCAGCTGAGCGCCGTCGGGCAGGAGCTGCTTGATGGCGTGGAGAACCTCGAGAGGCTCCTTGCCCTCACGGTACAGGATCGTCGGGTTGGTCGTCACGCCGTCGATGGGCAGGTATTCCAGGGTCTTGGCGATGGAATCGACGTTCGCATGATCGATGAGGATGAGCATGGGAGCAGCTCCTTTGCGCTGTTGTGAGTTTTCGCACCCCTAGGATAGCGCGGGCGGGAGCAGCCCACCGACTGCTCCCGCCCACAGTTCACGCTCGATCGAGCTGCTTAATGATGAGCTTCACCGCTTTTGCGTTGCCCCCTGCATTCCGCGTCTCTTGGCGAAACTCGGACAGGCGCACATGGCACTCACGATCCGTTAGCACGCGCATTGCCGCCTCACGAAGGACACCGGGAGTTGCTTCGCGAATGTCCAGCGCTTCACCCAATCCCAGTTCCTCCACCCGCCGCGCCACAGTCGGCTGGTCATTACCAACAGGAACAACCAGCATCGGTACACCGTAGAAGAGTGCCTCATTGACGCTGTTCATACCGCCGTGGGTAATAAAGAGAGATGCTCGCGAGAGCACCTCGAGCTGCGGAACCCTGCGGCGAACCATCATCGCAGGAGGAACGGGTCCTAGGCTCTCGGGGCGTACCGAGTCACCGATCGCCATCACAACACGCATACCAGTGCTGCCGAAAGCTTCCACGCACCGACGGAAGAACCGTTCGGATTTGTTGAGTTCTGTTCCGAGAGATATGTAGACGAGAGGCCCACTGCCCTCAGGAGGCTCAAATGGCTCGTGGCGACGTCCATCGATAGATGCACCTACGAATGCATACCGTGATTGAGGAAATTCATTGGCGTACACCTGGAAGCTCCGAGGCGTGTAGGTGATATTGAGAGCAGGGCTATTACGCACGATCTCAGCCTCAAGTTCTCGGAATCGCCAGCCATATCTCCTACTCATAGGTGCAGAGATGAGTGATCTCAGGCGCGGAAAACGGAAGATTGAGGTTAGGTACAACCCGCCGTTTCGCCCGAAGTCTTCCAGCACATGCTCATTAAGCGCAAAGGTTGAAAATAGCCTAATGGGAACTATCCCCAAACGGTCGGCGAGCGCCTTGCCTGATACAAAGAGCATTTCGTAGATCAGGCAGTCGTATTCTGCGCCGATACGCAGCACCGTCCGATAAGCCGCACGCCAGCAATGCATGCGATCCTGGAATGGACTCGGGAAGAGGGAATAGTCATCGTAAGGGACGAAACGTACACCCGTATTTTCCACCGCTTCTCGCCACGTAGGCGAATGAACATAAGTGACACGATGCCCCATCTCAGTGAGCATCCGAGCTAAGCCGAGCGTCGGGTTCGTGTGCCCAGAAAACGGCAAATTCACCATGAGAATGGAGTAGGATTTGCGCTCACTCATAGAAACGACCTACCCCGTTTTTGATAACTGCAATAGCGTCTTCACTGAGTACCTGCGCATCGAAACGCTCGAGGAACGCAGCAATGAAGTCCACCTTTTGACACATTCGCTCATACGTATCCGCAACGATCAGAGGATCGACCCACACATCGACAAGAAGGACCAACACTTCAGCAACTTCATGGGGGAAGATACAGCCGATTTCACCAGACTCCATTCCCTGTCGCAGCATTTGTTCCAGGTGGGGCGCAAGCTTTATCAGCGAGTGACGCAGTGATTCCAGTAAGGCTTCAGGAACCTCACTCACCCAGTTGGCGCGCCCGAGACCACTTTGCGGACTAGACGCGACCATGTGCTTCGCGAGGACCGTCATTCTATCGGTCACCGACGCATCAGATTGCACAGCAAGGTCTTCAACAAATACGTTGAGATGGCGCCACTCTCCCTCTATAACGGAACGCAACACCTCCTGCTTTGACGAGAAATGATGATAGATCGCCCCCTTCGACATTCCACTCGTCCTGACGATATCTTGCATGGTGGTCGTGTCGTAGCCCCTCTCTGCGAAGAGCTGGCGGGCAGCTAGACAGATCGCTTCACGGGTACGCTCGGATTTCTCGGCCTGATTCATACAACCTCCATTCCAAACCGCCGGTCGGTTTTACTTTAGTTTCCTCCTCCACCCCCAACAAGACAGCTCACTGAAGAGTCCGGATAACAAGACGAGCCACACTGCCACGACTTGACGAAAGAACCAGCTCCCCGCCCGCTTTACACAGCTCCCCACCCACACAGTCGCCACATAAACCCTTGGATGTTTCCAAGACACAACATGCCCGCTACCAACTCAGACAGCGCATCTCCCCCGGGCACCCTTAAAGACAAGAAGCGGGCGGGAGCAGCCCACCGACTGCTCCCGCCCGCAACGAACGCTCGATCTGCGATTACCTCGCCGAAGAGGAGTGGTAGTTCGGCGCTTCCGTCGTCATCTGCACGTCGTGCGGGTGCGACTCGCGCAGGC
>ERZ773072.353-NODE-353-length-27157-cov-3.040255_pt1 | contig 27157 bp, 23 predicted proteins | sample MGYA00580617_ERZ773072 | MGnify/ENA primary metagenome ERZ773072 (study PRJEB29015, sample SAMEA2737970) | human oral metagenome | biome: human oral; feature: human-associated habitat; material: dental | place: China | collected 2122 ...
TTTTATTAGGCTTTCTTATGGATGTATCGCGAGAGTTTAATCCCTAAATCTGTCCAAACGATTTTAGCATTTCCATTTCGGGTGAGGTGCAGATTGGCCTCACTTATTTCTTCGAGTATAGCTTCTATATTTGCTCCGTGAATAAATTCTGAAAATTTCTCCCAGTTAAATTTTTCATCTATCCGCTTATAAACAAGCCCTTCACTACTATAATTCTGAAGCATTGCAAGGCGGAAAATCTCGGTACAATATTCCAAAAACTGCTTTTGTTTCTCCTTATTCCAAAGGCTTATCTCAGCCGCCCAGTGGATAATCTCCCTAAGGTATTGAGGCTTTTTCTTTACTTGAAAAGCATCTCTCACCCATTTCACAAAATAATGTTCAAACTCCTCATCAGAATGGGTATGCTCTAAAAGTTTAACGGCAGTATTCCAATTCCCTTGCGCTTGGTAGATAATGGCTTCTACTTGCCGCTCATCTAAGCTGGCGCTATGCAGCAGTGCTTCTTTTATATCCTCATCTTTTATACGGGGTACATCGTAGATTTGAGTTCGGGAGAGAATCGTTTGTAGAAAGCTGTCCTGAGATTCAGAGGTGAGGATAATAATCGTTTTTTTTGGTGGTTCTTCTAAAAGTTTTAAGAATTTATTAGAAGCCTGCACATTCATTTTATCGGCTCGCCAGATGACGAGGATTTTATACCCTCCTTCGTAGCTTTTAAGCATTAGTTTAGAGGTAAGCTCCTCGATTTCGTCTACGGAAATAAAGAGTTGCTTATTTTCAGAGTCGAGTTCGTTTGACCAGTCTTCATAATCAAAATAAGGATTCCTCTGTGCTAATTCCCTAAACTGAGGAATAAAGTTTTTGCTTAGGCTTTTACCAGAAACGGAATAAGTAGGAAAGCTGAAATGCAAATCGAGATGAGAAAGGTGGTCTATTTTTGAGCCAGAATCTGGATTTTCATTAATGAAAATCTCTTTACAAAATGCTAAAACCAAAGGCAGAACTCCGTAGCCTTCATTACCTGTGAAGAGGAGTGCGTGCCCCACTCGGTTGTCTTTTATACTTTGCTGAAGCTGAGTTTTCAGGTCATTTTGCCCGATAATACTATCCCAATTCATAGTCCCAAAAGTAAGGATTATTTTAGAATTGATGGGCTCTGTGGGGCTTATTTCTTAATCAAAAATCTGCTTTACCACATCTAATGATTCAGGTTCTCGGAAGTTCGGGATATGATGCTGATAATAAATGATAATACTTTCGAGTAAATTTCGTCGCTCAGAAGAGGGGATAGGAAAATCATACGGCATATCTGATTGCAACACCCCTTTCCAGATTCTAGAAATCTCTGCACCGAAGTATTTATTATACATCGCATTTGTAAACCGACCTTCTTCGGGGTTGAGAAAATCTCCTTCGCTTATATAAGGGCTCGCACCTAAGTTTTTTAGAAAATTTATCATAAAAATAAGGTGGCACTGATGGTCTTTGGCTTCTATTTTCGTTATCAGCACGCTTATTTGCTCATAAAGATAGTCGGAGGGCGTTTCATTTTTTAGAATAATATTCAAAAAATCGGCAACAAAAAGCACGATGGACATAGCGCTGAAATCTTCATTACAATCTAAAATCCAGCAAGGCTCTACCGAAGAAATCGTCTTTAAAACATTGGATTTCTGCTGATGACTCATCTTAAAATACAGCTCATTTAATGGGCTTAGATACGGCTTTTTCTTATTTTTCTTTGCATAGATATTCTTCACAAAGAGGCTCATAAAGCCCTGTTCTTTGGTAAAGCAGTTGAGTACAGCATCTTGCTCGCCATACTTTATTGCCGAAAGCATAAATCCAGTGCATATTTCCATCGGAGGGGGGTAATTGAATTAAGGGTTCCAAAAATAGTTTTTTTTATCATTTCTCAGCAAAAATCCTTGCATTTGTACTATATTCATCAGGGTTTTGCTAGTGATAGCCGATTGTTTATATTTGCATCCGTAAAACTCCAATATGAAAAGAATATTCGCTTGCACCCTTGCAATTTCCCTCAGTCTAGCGTCTTGCAATAGAGATGATGACGATAGAGAGACCACAAAAGAAGTAGAAACCCTTGCAGAGCAAAATGCAAATGATGACCAAGCCATTGCTAAGTATCTCGACGAGCATTATCTCGATGCTCAAGGGCTCATCAAGGCTTTCAGCGCCACAGATACTTCAGATGATAATGAAACCAAGCTCTCTGCCCTCAACCCACAAACCCTTCCAAGTGGCGTAGTTTATATCGTAAGGCAAGGCGCACAGCCAGCGAGTGGAACGGATATTGGCGAGACCGATGTAATCCACTTAATGACAAAAACCACGACCTTCCTCTCTCGCAGAAAAGACGATGGAACGATGTCCTACGGCTCCGAAGGTACTTTCATCAATACCATAGATAATTTCGGCACACCCGATAAAGACCCCTACTATTATTATGTGAAAAAATCTGTGCTCGATAAGGCGAGCAGCGATATCCAAAAGCAACGAAGCTATTACGAAATCGAGGGCTTTAAAGAGGCGCTAAAGCATTTCCAAGCATTTGACCAGGAAGATTCTGCGCCCTACAATCTTCAAGGGGTGATTATCGTCCCTTCTCGTGCGGCCTACGCCAGAGACCTCCACTATCCGAATAATATCTACCGAAACCGAAGTTTCGTATTCAACTTCCAAGTCTATAAATCTAAGGCGCGAACTTCGGCGGAGGAATAATATCTTAACAGGTGAGATGATTACTCTCTGTATAACAAATATTTATAGCATATATCCAGATGATATATGCTATTTTTTTAGTGAATTTTTTAGACATCAAATATAAATGAAAGACTTATCAGTATATTTTAATATTTAAAAAAATTAATTCTTTTTAGTAAGTGAGGATTCGTCTATCCATCGCTCTTTTGTATTGAGATCGAGAAGGTAGAGGATTTGCTTTTGCTCAGCCAGTAGGAGAGCTTTGGTGAGGGGGATAGATAGGGGCTTGGATTCTTGCTTATCCAGCCTTATAGAGATTAGATTTTTATTTGTCCTTACCATATCACCAGTAAAGATTTTAGAGGTAGTTTCTCCAGTTTTTTTATCATCAAAAACCTCTACCATTGTTACCAAATTACCTTTTAAGATGATAAAGTTTCGTTCTGTATACTCATCAAAGTCTTTTATGAGGACAAATTTTTTATCGCTAATATCAACATCTGTTTTAGCTATACGGAGACCTTTTTTAGCTTCAAGTATGGAGAGCAGTTCATCAAGTCTGGAAGATTGTGCCTGAGCAGAGAGGCTTGCAAGTAAAATAAACAGAAAAGCAAGAGGTTTTCTCATTCTATTATTTTTTGCAATGATAAATATTTTTTGTATCATTACACAAAATTTTTACACTAAAATCAATTACCATAGAAACGAGTTATCAATGAAGAGAAAAATATTTATTCCTACCGCTTTGGGTATATTTTTTATGAGCTTAATTTCCTGCAAAAAGGAACAAATTCTCACCGAGAAATCAGAAGATAATCTTACCGATACTGCCTCTGTTGAGCACCTTGCGATAGATACAGCTACCTCTGCAATAGAGTGGAAGGGATTTAAGGTTTTCAAAACCGATAATATGAGCCATTTTGGTACGCTTAAATTCTTAGAAGGAGAGATAAAATTTAAGGATAATAAAGTAAAGGGAGGTGTATTCAGTGCAAATATGAAGACGCTGAAAAACACAGATCTCATTACAGATGAAGAGGGTAAAGCACAGCTGGAGGCTCATTTGAAATCCGATGATTTCTTTGCAGTGGAGAAGTTTAGCACAGCGACTTATGAAATCACTAAACTAACGCCAACTGAAGATGGAGACTATAATACTATCCTCGAAGGGAAGATGACCATAAAAGGAATCACAAAACCTGTCAGCTTAAAGGCGAATATCATCATTGATGAAAGCTCGGTATCCATTTACTCTGAGCCTACCGAAATTAATAGGAAAGACTTTGGAGTAAGTTTTCAGTCGCCCGCAAAAGATCAGATAATAAAAGATGTAATGGAAATACAAATCGCCATAAAAGCACCTAAGAAATAAACAAAAAAAATAGATAATTATGAGTTTAACAGGAATTGAACCAAAAGAAATCTGGAATAATTTTTCTGCGCTTAATGAAGTACCTCGCCCTTCCAAGAAAGAAGAGAAAGTAATAGCGTTTATCAAGAATTTCGGTGAGCGTTTAGGCTTGCCAACTACCGTAGATGAAGTCGGAAACATTATCATCACAAAGCCAGCAACTCAAGGGATGGAAGACAGAACTCCAATCGTTCTCCAATCTCATATTGATATGGTCTGCCAGAAGAATGCTGATGTAGATTTTGACTTTGAAACTCAAGGGATACAAATGTTCATAGATGGAGATTGGGTTCGTGCAAAGGGGACGACCCTCGGAGCAGATAACGGGCTTGGTGTAGCTGCAATGATGGCTATCCTCGAGGCTAAAGACATCGCTCACCCAGAGCTGGAAGCTCTTTTTACCATAGATGAAGAAACAGGAATGACAGGTGCAATTAACCTTAAACCGAATGTACTCAAAGGAGAAATCCTCTTAAATCTCGACACAGAAGAAGACGATGAAATAGACATCGGTTGTGCTGGTGGAGTAGATGTTACCGCTTTCCAGACCTATAAAACATTTGCCTCAATAGGTGAAATAGTAACAATCAGCATCAAGGGCTTACAAGGCGGCCATTCTGGGATGGATATCCACAAAGGGTTAGGAAATGCCAATGTCATTCTCGGCAGATTGCTTTTCAAAGGCTTAGAAGCAGGAACTGTACAGCTTATTTCCATTGATGGAGGAGGTCTCCGAAATGCGATTCCAAGAGAAGCCGTAGCTGTTCTTTCAGTTTCTAATGCAGCAGAGTTTATCCAAAAAATCAATGAATTAAAACTTGAAATCTTAGAAGAATTTTCATCTCTGGAAAAGGACTTAAGCATAGAAATTGAGAAAACTCAATCGGCATTGCAAGCCCTTTCGGCTGAGGATTCTCAAAAGATTATCCGAGTATTAAAATCCGCACATAATGGAGTTTACCGAATGTCTCCCGATGTTCCAGATCTTGTGGAAGCATCTAATAATATTGCAAGGGTAGAGCTCAACGAGGGAAAATTAAAAATCCTAAACCTTACGCGCTCTTCGGTAGATTCTTCCAAATACGACACCGCTAATCAGCTCAAAGCCACATTTGAATTGGGAGGCTTGGAAGTAGAATTTACAGGCTCCTATCCTGGATGGAAACCAAAGCCAGACGCAGAGATTATCAAACTAATGAAATCCATCTATGAGGAGAAGTTCGGAAGTTTGCCTCAAGTAGTGGCGTGCCACGCAGGTTTAGAATGTGGCATTATCGGGGCAAATTATCCTAAAATGGAAATGGTGAGCTTCGGACCTACAATAAAAGGAGCCCACTCGCCAGACGAAAGAGCGAGCATCTCTTCCACCCAGAAGTTTTGGAGCTTCCTGAAAGATATCTTGGCGAATATCCCTAAAAAAGCCTAAGAAATGAGCATTAAATCTCCTTTGGAATCTTTCCTTCGGGAGATTTCTTTTTATTAACATTCAATTAAAAACAATTGCTCGGTAGCGCATTTTCGTTTAATTTTGCACAAACCTAATCTAATGAGTAAAAAAAATACAAAGTACATCTTTGTAACAGGAGGTGTTACTTCTTCTTTGGGAAAGGGCATTGTCTCTGCATCCCTCGGCTTACTTCTAAAATCCAGAGGCTATAAAGTTACCATTCAAAAACTCGATCCGTACATTAACATAGACCCAGGTACGCTAAACCCCTACGAACACGGAGAATGTTATGTGACAGAAGACGGTGCCGAGACCGACCTAGACCTTGGGCACTACGAGAGGTTCTTAAACTCGCCTACTTCTCAGAATAATAATGTAACGACGGGCAGAATCTACCAAACCGTTATAGAAAAAGAAAGAAGAGGCGACTTCCTCGGGAAAACCGTGCAGGTCATCCCGCACATTACAAATGAAATCAAAAGGCGAATCACTATCCTCGCAAAAGAGGATTATGACATCATCATCACCGAGATTGGCGGCACGGTGGGAGATATAGAATCCCTGCCGTATATAGAGTCCGTTCGCCAACTCAAATGGGAGCTCGGCGAGAATAATTCAATGGTCATCCATCTCACCCTCCTGCCTTTCCTCGCTTCAAGCGGCGAGCTCAAAACCAAACCCTCTCAGCACTCGGTTCGCGCCCTTATGGAGAGCGGGATTATGGCGGATGTCCTCGTTTGCCGTACCGAGCACGAACTTACCAAAGATATCCGTGCGAAGCTCGCACAATTCTGTAATGTAGGCCTCGAGAATGTGATAGAATGTAAAGATATGAGCACCATATACGAAGTGCCTGTCTATCTACAAAAACAGAATTTTGATGATGTAGTTTTAAAGGAACTGGGGCTTAAATCCGATAAAAAGGCAGACCTCAGAGACTGGAATACCTTCCTCAAAAAGTATAAGAACCCTAAAAAAGCCGTAGAAATAGCTCTCGTGGGCAAGTATGTAAGCCTCCAAGACTCCTATAAATCTATCGCGGAAGCCTTTATTCATGCAGGAGCCGACTTGGAAACCGAAGTGAAACTCAGGTGGATCTACAGCGGAGACATTACAAAAGAAAATACCTCAGAAATCTTTAAAGGAATCGACGGAATGCTCATAGCACCAGGTTTTGGAGACAGGGGAATAGAAGGAAAAGTCGTTGCCGCACAGTTTGCAAGAACCCACAATATCCCGCTGCTCGGCATCTGCCTCGGTATGCAGATTATGACGATAGAGTTTGCTCGAAATGTACTCGGACTAAGCGCCGCCAATTCTATGGAGTTTGATGTCTCCACCCCAGAGCCCGTAATCTCCATAATGGAAGAGCAGAAAAATGTGATCGATAAAGGCGGAACTATGCGGCTCGGTGCTTGGAAGTGCAAGCTAAAACCTGGCTCCCGACTTTCAGAAATCTACGGCACAAAAGACATCTCCGAAAGGCACAGACATAGATACGAGTTTAATTCCGAATACCAGTCCGCCTTCGAGAAGCACGGAATGATGCTCTCAGGAACCAATCCAGACACCGAACTGGCCGAAACCATCGAGCTGAAAGAGCATCCGTTCTACATCGGGGTGCAGTATCACCCAGAGTACAAAAGCACCGTAGAAAAGCCTCACCCCCTCTTCAAGGCATTGATAAAAGCCGCTATAAAAGACTAGAAACATAAGAAAATCGCCTCCTCAGAGGTGATTTTCTTGATTGATGAAGATTTGTCCACCACTTTCAAAGCAAAAATGAAATATTGATAAAAAATATAAAATTTCAGTTACTTCTATGTGGATTTTTATCTTTTGGCTATAAAAAAGTAGTTTTATATATTTGCTAATCAACATTAAATATTTATCGCTATGAAAGGTATTACTCCTGCTGTACTGGTTGCCGCTCTTTTCTTTAACTCCTGCGCTACCACCTCAAAAACAGCTAAAACTAAAACGAATAAAATGACTGCTACACAAGAATCGAAACAAAGTGAAAACCCTCTGATGAGGAAGAGTTCGCTTCAATTTGAAGCACCTGAATTTGATAAAATCAAAACTGAACATTTCAGGCCTGCATTTGATTTTGGATTGAAACAGCACAATTTGGAAATACAATCCATCGCTGATAATCCACAGCCTGCTACATTTGCCAATACACTGGAAGCATTGGAAAAAAGTGGTGAGGTACTGAAAAGGGCACAGATTATTTTTGGCAACCTTACAAGTGCAGATACCAACCCTGAACTTCAAGCGTTAGAGGAAGAGTATGCGAGTATTTTTGCGGCTCATAACGACAAGATTTATCTCAATGAAAACCTCTATAAAAGGATAAAATCCATTAGCCCACAAGGTCTAGATGCTGAAAGCAAAAGGCTTTTGGAAGTTTATCTTCAAAATTTTGAAATTGCAGGTGCTGGGCTTTCAACTGAAGCTAAAGAGGAGCTAAAGAATATTAATCAAGAACTCGCTACGCTCTCTACGCAGTTTGATTCTAAACTTTTGGAAGCAAGGAAAAATGGTGCACTTCTCATTTCTGATGTAAAAGAACTGGACGGATTGAGCCAAGATCAAATCTCTGCAGCAGCAAATGCCGCAAAAAAAGCAGGGCATCAAGGTTATCTCCTTAGCTTGCAAAATACTACTCAACAACCACTGCTTTCCAGCTTAAATAATCGGAAGACAAGAGAAAAATTCTTTAAAGCCTCTTGGCTTAGAGCAGAGAAGGGCGACAGTGCAGATACCCGAGAAGTAGTGGAAAAACTCGCAGCCCTTAGACTGAAAAAAGCCAATCTCCTCGGTAAAAAATCCTTCGCCGAATGGAAACTTCAAGATCAGATGGCTAAAACTCCAGCAGCTGCTACTCAACTAATGAAGCAAATAGCTAAACCCGCCGTAGAAGCAACCAAAAAAGAGCAGGCTGAAATTCAAAAGCTCATAGATGCAGAAAAAGGAGACTTTAAAACAGAGGCTTGGGACTGGAATTTCTATGCAGAGAAAGTGAGAAAAGCAAAATTTGACCTCGATGAATCCGAAACAAAACCTTATTTTGAAATCTTTACTGTATTGGAAAAAGGTGTTTTCTATGCAGCAAATAAATTCTATGGAATTTCATTCAAGAAAAGAACAGACCTGCCTGTTTATCACCCAGATGTAGTGGTGTATGAGGTTTTTGATACTGATGGAAGCTCACTTGCATTATATTATCTCGATTTCTATACTCGGGAGAGCAAAAGGGGAGGAGCTTGGATGAATAACTTTGTGGAGCAGTCTTACCTCTTGGGAACTAAACCTGTAATTACCAACTGTTATAATTATGCAAAACCTGCCAACGGAAAACCATCGCTCATCAGTTTTGATGAAGTAGAAACCATATTTCACGAATTTGGACATGCGATACATGGGATATTTGCTACTCAGAAATACCCCTCGCTTTCGGGGACTAATGTACCGAGAGACTTTGTAGAATTTCCTTCACAAATCAATGAACATTTCGCTCTCGTACCTGAAGTATTGAAAAACTATGCTATTCATTATGAAACTAAGCAGCCCATTCCTCAAGCACTTGTAGATAAAATCTTAAAAGCAAGAACCTTTAATCAGGGCTATGCTACTACGGAATTGGTTTCTGCTGCAATGACAGATATGGCATGGCATACCATTACCTCTGAACAGGAATTGAAACCCGCTTTGGAATTTGAAAAATCTACGCTTCTCTCTAATGGATTTACGCTTCAAGCCGTACCACCGAGATACCACACACCTTACTTTGCCCATATATGGGGAGGAGGCTATTCTGCAGGATACTATGCTTATCTTTGGTCAGAAGTAATGGACTTGGACGCTTGGGAATGGATAAAACAGCATGGCCTCCTCACAAGAGAAAATGGTGACAGATTCAGAAAATACATTCTCTCCGTAGGGAATTCCATGGACTTAAACAAAGCTTACCGAAACTTCGCAGAGAGAGACCCAGACATAAAGCCTCTTTTACGAAGCAGAGGATTTATAAAATAGCTTTCATCTGATAAAAGGGCAGGAACCTCATTCTGCTTTTTTTCTTCGCTTATCAATTAATTAGAGATTATGAATTTATACATCATCAGCGGTCTGGGAGCAGATGCCAAAGTATTTAGCCGAATAAAATTCAATGAAAATATAAAACCCATACACATCGACTGGCTTATCCCCGAGAGGGAGGAAGATTTTTATCATTATACCCGCCGAATGGCAGAGAAAATTGATACCTCCGAGCCGTTTTGCCTTTTGGGCTACTCGTTTGGAGGCATCGTAGCACAGGAAATCAATAAACTGAAACCCGCAGAGAAGGTCGTTATACTCGGGAGCATCCGCTCCGATAAGGAAAAATCTAAACTCATAAAAGCAGGGATGCTAACGAAAATCCTCAGGCTTTTGCCCGAATCGGCTTTCAGTGAAAATGCCATTCTCACTTATTCCTACCTGCGAAAGATGATTGAGCCGAAAAACCCCAAAGTCCTCGAATATTTCCGTGTGCGAAATGCCTACTACCTGAAATGGTCGATGGAAAAAATAACAGAATGGCAAAGCGAAGAAACCCAAGGCGTGGTGCAGATAATGGGTGATAAAGACATCGTCTTCCCACTCAAAAATTGTAGCCCCGACTATATTATACGGAATGGTACTCATCTCTTCCCACTAACTCATTCTGCCGAAGTTTCGAGGATTTTAAGGGAGGTTTTGTCCCCTTAAAAGACTTTATTATTAAATATAAAAAGAACAGCTACTCTGATGAGCAGCTGTTTTCTTTTAGTTTGGAGAGATTACTTTGCGGTAAGCTCTACCGTCATATCCACTTCATCTTTTATCACTAAATCTTTCATTGATGATTTATAAGTGATATCAAATTTCTGTCTGTCAAAGCTGAATTTATTAGACTTTATCTTTACTTCACCATTATCTATCGAAATCATTGCAGGGAAAGAGATGGTATTGGTTTTACCTTTTACAGTCAGTTTTCCACTGATGGTATGGGTAAAGTCCGTGCTTTTATTTTTCTTTACGGATGTAATCTGAAAGGTTGCAGTTGGGTACTTATCTACTTCGAAGAAGTCTCCATCTTTCAGGTGTGCATTAAGTTTTGTTTGCATATTTCCCGTTACATCTACAGCATTGATGCTCGTCATATCCAATACAAAAGTACCACCCACTACTTGATTTTTTTTCAAGGTTACAAATCCTGATTTTACATCTACTGTACCATCGTGAGAAGAGCCTTCGGATTTCATTACCTTATACCCCCACCAATGTACATTAGATGATGTTACTTTTTTTGACTGACCAAATGCCAGTGTGCTTACTAATACTAAGCCTAATGCTATTTTTTTCATTGATTTTAATTTTAAACTGATGCAAATATACAGGCTTTTTATGATTCTGATAAAAGCTCGCTGGCTATTGCCGTACAGGCTCTGTCAAGGAGTTGATATACCTTCTCAAAGCCTTCTTTACCGCTATAATATGGGTCTGGAACTTCGCTAATATTACTATCTTGCAGTATATCTAAAATCAATGAGACCTTCTGCTTCTGCCTATCATTCTCAGCCATTGAAAGAACATTACTAAGGTTGCTCTTGTCCATACAGTAGATTCTATCAAACTCATCAAAATCCCATATTTGCAATGGTCTTGAGCGTTGATTAGATATATCGATTCCCTGTTCTTTTGCTACGGATATCGCTCTTTCATCAGGTATTTCCCCTTTGTGAAAGGCACTTGTACCAGCCGAATCTACTATAAAATTTTCAGGGAGTTTAGATTTTAATATCCCTTCTGCAAGCGGACTTCGGCAGATATTTCCTAAGCATACCATTAATATTTTCATTCTTCTGATGTATTAATTTTTTGCCCTCAAAAGTACTTATTTCTATCTAAAAAATCATCCTTAATACTGATAATGTGAGTTTAATTACAATTTAGCAAATGAAGATTTCAATTATAAACTTTAATAAAATGCCTTACCTTATAAAGGTGATATTTACCTATATTTGTGCCCTATATTAGTAAATTATGAAAACATTAGACAGTATAGATTTACAGATATTAGATATTTTACAAAGAAATTTTTCTACCCCTATAAAAGAATTATCAGAAAGGGTAGGACTGTCTTTCACACCCACTTATGAGCGTATAAAAGCTCTTAAAAAAAGTGGACTTATCCTGAGAAATGTAGCTGTTGTAGATAGAGAAGCTCTGGGCTACAACATTATGTCTTACTGCTATGTAACGCTTAAAGAGCAGTCAATCGATAGAATCCGTGAATTTGAAACCAAAGCAAGCGAGAAACAACAGATATTGGAAGTAATCCGCCTCTCTGGACAGTATGATTATATGATGAAAATAGTTGCCAAAGATATTAATGACTACAATAATTTTATGATGAAAATCATTGCTGAGCTACCGAATATCGGAAATTATAGCAGCTCAATTGTACTTTCTGTAGTAAAGAGCGAAACCAGAATACCAGTAACAAACCAAGAAAAAGAATAGAACAAATGAACTTAATTATTCGCCTGCTCATCACGGCGGGAGTGTCGTATGGGCTTACTTATTTTATGTCAGGAGTAGCCTTTAATGATGGATTTAAAACCGCAATCATCTTCGCTGTGGTTTTAGGGCTTGTCAACACCTTTATAAAGCCCATCCTCAAAATCATCAGTATGCCGCTTACTGTTATTAGCCTTGGGCTATTTGCCCTTGTCATCAATACCGTTACCATTCTCATCGCAGATTATTTTATAGATAATATGAAGATTGATGGCTTCGTAACGGCGTTTATTTTTAGCGTTCTCCTATCGATTTTTACCTCCATACTCAATGGAATTTTTGTAGATGATTAAAAAACTTTAATAATAAAAATGAAACTAAAACATAGCATCGTAGCTCTTGCAGCTCCTTTTCTGATGAATGCACAGCAGGTAATGACACCAGAAATCCTCTGGAGTCTTAATAGATTAGGTGTAGAAACCGTTTCCCCATCTCAGTCTGAACTGATTTATAAACTGAGCAAAACCGATATCCAAACCGAAAAAACCAAGTCGGAAATTTATTTTCTCAATCTTCTCAATGGAGGAGCTTCGCATAAGATAGATTTAGGTAAAAAATCATTAATCCAATGGGATAAAAATGGAATTTATGCTCAGGAAGGCGGGAAGATTTACCGCTCCAAAGACAAGGGAAGTTCTTGGGAAGAATTTTACACCATCGGAGAGGTAGATCATATTATTATCTCCCCAGATGCAAAGAAAATTGCTTTCAGCAAAGAAGTTTTGGTAGAAAAACTTTTGGGTAAGGACAAGCATTCTGATCTTGAAAAAACTTCGGGTCATATTTATACGGATCTCAATCACAGGCATTGGGATTATTTTAATGAAGGCAAGTACAACCATATCTTCGTTGTAGAAGTTTCTCAATCGGTAGATACTGCTAAAGACTTGCTCGAAGGTAAGGCTTGGGACTCTCCTCAGCGACCTTTCGGTGGAAAGGAAGACTTCCTTTGGAGCCCAGATTCTTCACATCTGCTCTTCGTGATGAAACCTCTGGAGGGCATTCATTACGCCAAATCTACCAACACAGATATTTTCTCCTATAGCCTTTCTTCGGGGGAAATAAAGAACCTCACCGAAACTAACAAAGGCTATGATACAGACCCTAAATTCTCTCCCGATGGGAAGCTTTTGCTCTGGTTTAGTATGGCGAATGATGGCTATGAATCCGACAAAAAAGACATCAAAATAATGAACTGGGCTACGGGCAAAGTCATTAATCTTACTGAAAACTGGGACGAAATTGTAGGTGGAAATGCCTTCTTTGCAAGTGAAAAGATGATTTACTTCACCGCAGCAATGAAAGGAAGCGTTCAGCTTTTCTCATTGGATATTCAGACTAAAAAGATTAAGCAAATCACCAACGGAAATTTTGATGTGAATGCAATCTATGCGCTCAATAAAAATCAGCTTTTGGTCAGCAGGGTAGATATTAACCATAATGCCGATTTGTTCTCCGTAGATTTGAAAAACGGTGCTATGAAGCAGATTACCGCTGTGAATAAAGATACTTATACCAAGCTCTCTCAGGGTAAATCTGAGCTTAAAATGGTAAAAACTACTGACGGTAAGGAGATGGGGGTATGGTTCCACTATCCACCGAACTTTGATCCGAATAAGAAATACCCTGCATTGCTTTATTGTCAGGGTGGCCCACAGTCTCCCGTTACCCAGTTTTTCAGCATTAGATGGAATTTCGCTCTGATGGCAGCTAATGGATACATCATCATCGCCCCTAACCGAAGAGGAATGCCTGGCTGGGGAGTAAAGTGGAATGAGGATATCTCCAAAGACTGGGGCGGCCAGCCAATGAGAGACTACCTCTCTGCTGTAGATTATGCGAAAACCCTCCCGTATGTAGATGGCGATAGAGTAGGGGCTGTGGGAGCGAGCTATGGAGGCTATTCTGTGCTAATGCTCGCAGGGATTCACGAAAACAGATTTAAAACCTTTATCTCTCACAACGGTTTATTTGATATGAAATCTTGGTCGCTCACCACTAAAGAACTTTGGTTTGCCGATTGGGATTTGGGAGGGAACCTCTACTCTCAGCCGCTTCCAAAGTCGTTTACTGATTTCAATCCGAGCAACTTTATCTCCAAATGGAATAAACCGATAATGATTATCCAAGGCGGGATAGACTATCGCGTACCTTATGAACAGGGGCAGGGAGCCTTCCAAGCAGCAAGGCTGAAGGGATTAAAATCTAAATTCCTTTATTTTCCTAACGAGAACCACTGGGTACTCAAACCTCAGAACGGTATCCTTTGGCAGCGAGAATTTTTCTCTTGGCTAAAAGAGACTTTGTAAATAATCAGCTACTAGATTAAAATAAATAATTATGAAAAAGATTTCAATTTTAATGTTCCTTGCTTCGACAATGGTTTTCAGTGCTCATTCTATTGAAAAAAAAAACTGAAACATCAGCAGGCCTGATCTCTAAAACCTCCGATTATGCTACTTGTCCTGCGGAGAAAGCATCTGTTGATATTCAAAACATTGGGCTTTCTACCTCGCCACAGATAAGCGGAGAAGAATGGCTAAAAAGTATTTTCAAATGCAAAAATTCATCAAAATATTGCTTCCCAAATCAAGAAAAAGTCTGTACCAAGCGCTTCCTCCGCTTTATGAAAGATAAGATGGAGATCTTCGGGCCTTCTAATATGACCGATAGAGAGCTTCGTCAGGCTTTAAAAAAATATAAATCCACTTGGGGGGAAAATCTATAATCTCAATAATGAAGAATATTACTTCTTAGGTAACCCGAGTGAAATGGAAACGGGGATTAGTAAATTAAAATCTGTAAGTATAAAGCGCTTAGCTCCTACCAAGTATCGAGTAGATATAGATTTCGTAGAAGGTTATAAAAGCACCAATGAAGTCATCCTAGTCCCTGACGGAAAGGCTTATAAAATTGATTTTATAGCATCCGAAACCATTTATGAATACGAAGATTAATATGTGAAAGCAAAGAAAACATTTATTGCAATGTAAATAAATGAGATTGTAATGCAAAGAAGTGGGATTGTAATGCGAAAGAGGACCAATTAGCCTCTATCCAATAGCTAAAACACAATAATTCATAGTATTTCTAAACTTTACTACCTAAACCCTACCATCAAGAATTACTACTTTTGTTTCCGTGAAAATAGATAAGACAGATTTACAAGAGCTGGAGTTTCCCGAATTACTTTCGGAGGTAGCGCCTTTTGCCTATTCCCCAAAAACGGCAGAGCAAATAATGAATTTAGCACCAATGCCACAAGAAAAAGCAGAGGTAGCGCTGAAGAAAACTTCAGAATTCCTTACGAGTTTTGAAAGTTCAAATGCGATCCCTTTTAATGAGTATGAGGATATAGAGGCAGATCTCAAGCTGATGATGATTGAAAACTTTCGCCTTGAAAATAAAGCCTTCATACGGATTAAGAACATTGCTGAGCAGATAGGTAGGTTACAAAAATTCTTTCCAACGCTTGCTGAAACTTTCCCCACATTAAATAATGAAGTCCAGCAACTCATCTTCCGAAAGGAGATTATAGATAAGGTAGATAAGGTCTTCAACCGATTTGGAGAGGTAAAATCTGAAGCATCAGAAGTCTTAAAAACCCTCCGAATGGAAATAGGGCAGGCGAGGAAGAGCATAGATGAGCACTTTAATAGGACGCTTAGCACTTATGCACAGCAAGATTTTTTAGACGATATCCGCGAGAGTATAATTGAAGACCAGAGGGTGCTCGCCGTGAAATCTACTTTTAAGAAGAGGGTTTCGGGGCGTGTGTTGGGCATCTCAAAAACAGGTTCCATCACCTACATACAGCCCGAGAGCGTAATAAAACCTTATTTCAAACTAAGGGAAAGCCAAGAGGAAGAAAAAAAAGAGATTGACAGAATCCTACGAAAGCTCACCGCTGAGCTGAGCGAGTTTCAGCCCGAGCTGAGTGCCTACCAGCAGTATATTTTTGACCTTGACCTCACCCGCGCCAAAGCGAAGTTTGCCGAGAAGATACACGGCGTACTTCCGAAGATTAATAAGCACCCTACGCTCAGGCTGATAAACGCATTCCACCCACTGCTCTGGATTCGGAATAATGAGGAAAACAAGCCAATCTATCCGCAGAGCCTCACCCTTACCGAGCACAGCAGAATCATCTGCATCTCTGGACCCAATGCAGGCGGTAAGTCCATTACTTTAAAGACAGTTGGGCTCCTCCAGCTGATGATACAATCGGGGATTTTGGTGCCCGTACATCCCAAATCGGAGATGTTTTTCTTTGATAATATAATGACCGATATCGGAGATAATCAATCCATAGAAAACCACCTTTCCACCTATTCCTCTCGATTGAAAAAAATGTCTGGGATGATTCGCAGGGCAAGCGCACAATCATTACTCCTCATTGATGAATTTGGTACAGGCTCAGACCCCGAGCTCGGTGGAGCACTTGCCGAGAGTTTCCTCGAGTTTTTCTATGATAAGCGCAGCTTTGCCATCATTACCACCCATTACACCAATATCAAACTGCGGGTAGAGCAGCTCTCAGCAGCGAAAAATGCCGCTATGCTCTTTGATGAGGACAGCCTCGAGCCGCTTTATAAATTGGAAATAGGGCAGGCGGGTAGCTCCTTCACTTTTGAAGTAGCGGAGAAGAATAGAATACCGAGGTTCATCATTACATCTGCTCAGAAAAAAGTAGAGAGGGAGGTGGTAAATCTCGATAAAACCATTGTAAAACTACAGCAGGAAAAGTATGAGGTAGAAAAGCTCAAATCCGATTTAGCAGAAAAGAAAGAATCTGTAGCCGATAAGCGAGACCATTTGCAAAGGCTCAATCAGCAGCTCGAGCAGAAGCTCTACAATTTCCAGAAACTCTACGAAGAGGAGCATAGAAAGCTCCAGTTTGGGAATAGGGTAGAGGCATTTATCGATTCTTACATCAAGGGAAAAGCACGGAAGGAAGTGGTTAAAGATTTCATCAAACTCCTTGAGCAGGAGAAATACCGAAAACTTGGAGCGGATAAAGACGAGACGAAGCGCTTGCAAATCATCAAAAGAAAAATTACCCAACAGCTGAAAAGGCAAGATATAATAGAGAAAATAGCCGAAACCAACGAGAAACTCGAAGAGAAAAAGCGAGAAGAGCGAAAACTCTGGCTAAAGGAAGGTCAGCGCGTGAGAATTATCGGAGGTACAAGTGTAGGTACGATAGAGAAAATCTCCAAAAACAAGGCGATTATCAATTATGGGAATTTCAAAACCACGATAAACACCGATGAATTGGAGAGAATCTAAGGCTACATCTCAGTTTTTTCCTACATTTACGCATTCAAAAAATAAAAATTCTTTATAATGAAAAAGACTCTAATCCATTTAATGGCGCTCTCTGGCATCGTTGCGATGACCAGCTGTGCTGCAAGTAAAAAAGGAAAGAATCTCCATGCCAACTGCAAAACAGAATGTGCTAAGGAGAATAAAACCTGTAAATCCAAAGACAACCAATGCTGCTCTGCCAAAGATACAGAGAAGTACGATGGTATCAACCCTGCGTATATGGACACTTCCGTTCGCCCGCAGGATGATTTCTATAGCTTCGTTAATGGCGGTTGGATGAAAAATGCCGTTATCCCAGCTGATAAAGCCTCTTGGGGTAGCTTTAATGAACTCAGAGAGAAGACCGATGAAGATTGTATGAAAATCCTCAACAATCTACTTAAAACAAAATATGAGGCAGGCTCCGAAGGAGAAAAAATCCAAAACCTCTACGAGGCATATATGGATATGAGCAAGAGGAACCAAGAGGGATTAAATCCTGTAAAGGCAGATTTAGCGAAGATAGACGCTATTAAAAATCTAAAAGATTTGCAGAGCTACCTCTCCAAAGCGGTACAGTCTGGTGATAATCCACTCTTTGGCTGGGGGGTATATTCTGACCTCAAAAACTCAAAGATGAATGCCGTGTATATCGGTGCTCCAAGGCTCGGAATTGGTAAAGATTATTACCAAAAAGAGAGCAAAGCAAATGATGAGGTGATCGCAAACTATACCCATTTCGTAAGCCAGCTCCTCACTGTATTGGGTTATAAGAATGCAGATGATACGGCGAAGAAAATCGTAGCCTTTGAGAAGTCCGTCGCTAAAAAACTCCTCACCAATGAAGAGGGGAGAGATGCCAACAAACGCTACAATCCTAAAACAATGGATGAGCTCGCTACTCTTTCTAAAAACATCAATTTGCCTGCATACCTCAAAGCATCGGGTGCAGATATCAATATCGCCATTGTAGGTGAGCAAAGATTCTATGAGAGCTTTGATACTTTCATCAATCAAAAAAATCTCCCTCTTCTTAAAGATTATTTAAAACTCAGATTAATTGCAGGGGCAGCGTCCGAGCTTGATGAGAAGATGGACAAAATCTCCTTTGATTTCTATGGAAAAACAATGCAGGGGCAGCAGGAGCAAAGGGCGAGGAATAAAAGAGCACTCTCGCTTATCAACGGCGTACTCGGTGAGGCATTCGGCAAGCTCTATGTAGACCAATACTTCCCTGCGGAGGCTAAGGCAGAGATGGAAGTGCTCATCAGCTACTTGCTGAAATCTTATAAACAGCACATCTCTAACCTCGACTGGATGTCCAGCGAAACCAAAGTAAAAGCACTTGACAAGCTCAGCAAATTCACCGTAAAAGTAGCCTATCCAGATAAGTGGAAGGATTATTCCGACCTCCATATACAAAAAGGGGAATCCCTCTACACGATGCTAAAAAAAGTCTCAGAATGGAGATTCCAGCGAATGCTAAAAGAAGACCTCAACAAGCCAGTGGATAGGTCTAAATGGGGGATGACACCGCAGACCGTAAACGCTTATTACAGCGCTACGAATAATGAAATCGTCTTCCCAGCAGCTATTTTGCAAGCACCTTTCTTCGATTTCAAGGCAGACCCAGCGGTTAATTTCGGAGGCATAGGAGCCGTTATCGGGCACGAAATCTCTCACGGATTTGATGATGGAGGAGCAAGATTTGACGGCAATGGAAACCTCAACAACTGGTGGACGGATACCGACCGAAAGAACTTCGATGCAAAAGTAAAACAGCTCGCCGACCAGTACAGCAGCTACGAACCTGTGAAAGGGCACTTCGTGAACGGGACATTCACCAGTGGAGAAAATATCGCTGACCTCGGTGGCGTAGCTATCGGAATCGATGCACTGAAAATGTACCTCAAAGATAATGGCGAGGTAGGGAAAATCAATGGATTTACTCAGAGCCAGCGCTTCTTTATGAGCTGGGCAACCGTATGGCGCACAAAATCTACTGAGAAATATATGATGAACCAAGTAAAGACCGATCCGCACACCCCTGGCTATTTCAGGAGCTTCGGACCGATAGTAAATGTAGATGAGTGGTACAAAGCCTTCGATGTAAAGGAAGGTGATAAGCTCTACAAAAAACCTGCTGACAGGATTAAAATCTGGTAAGCCTCGATTTCTTTAAAATATTCGTCCGCTCCGTAGTGGGGCGGACTTTTTTTATCCCATTTCTTTTTTTTAGAAACACTATTTAACATAATGTAAATTATAGTAAAATTATATTTAGTAATAAGTTTATACCAACACCTAATGGAACCCTCCATAATAAATCTTTCTATTATTTCCTTTTTTTAATCAAAACAAGGCTACTTAGAATTCTAAGTAGCCTTATCAATAATATAGTTATGAAAGAAATTATTTCTTCTTCTTAGGAGCAACTTTCCTTACCGGTGCTTTCTTAGCAGGAGCTTTTCCTTTTGCAGAAGTAGCTACTTTTTTCTTAGCTACGGGTACATCTGACTTGGATAGAGCTTCCCACTCACTTCCCGTGATGTGGAGAACTTCTACTCTTCTGTCTTTTTGTCGTTCCGCATCACTTGCTGTTGCTGGTACAGTAGCTTCTTTAGAGCCCATACCTTTAGATTTTAATTGATCTGCTGGTACACCTCTCTCTTCAAGAGCTTGTACTACTGCTGCTGCTCGCTCTCTTGAAAGTTTCAAGTTATAAGCTTCGTTACCTTTCTTATCGGTATGCCCCACAAGAAGATAAGTACCTCCTTTAGAATCTTTGATAATCTTAGCTGCAGTATCTAATTTCTTATTAGATTCTGGGTTGATGGTAGCTTTACCAAAGTTGAACAAGATATCTTTCAGAGCAAGAGTAACTTCTTTAGCTACAGTTTCGTGAGCTTTCGGACAACCGAAGTTTTCTACTAAGCCTGGTACGGTAGGGCATTTATCATCTTTATCAAGTACGCCATCGCCGTCTGTATCTGGCCAAGGGCAGCCGTTGTTTTCAATAGCTCCTGCTACATCTGGGCAAGCATCGTCTTTATCGAGTACGCCATCGCCATCCGTATCTGGCCAAGGACAACCGTTGTTCTCCACTGGTCCTGCTATATATGGGCATTGATCATCCTTATCAAACACACCATCACCATCAGAATCTATCGGTGATTCTACAGGTGGCACAATAGCTTTGGCCTGCTTTTTAAATAATTCAAAATGCAATCCTAAATACGCATTAGCACCTTTTGATTCTGTAAACAATAATTTAAGGTCATCAGAGCCAAGGGACAGAGGACCAACTCTAAAGGCTAAACCTGGTTTGAAATCTTTACTCATCAGATTATAGGATAAAGGCACGGAAACATCAAACCATTTGCTTTCGAATCTCGGAGCAACACCTACGAAATTATAATAATAAGGATTTGTAGAATTGGTTTTTACTACATTGATTGATGCATTAGCACTTATGAAAAATTTCTTAGTAATAGCATAATCTCCATAAACATTTAAGTTTGTAGGCAGGCTGGTTGTAAGCTCTCTATTTGTAGTTCTTACTACGCTAAGCCCTTTAGATTGTAAATAATCTGCCGTAGAAATAAGATCTAAAAGGTCAATACTACTCGCATCTATATTTACACCAGAGCCCTTTATAGACATAAAGTTAAGATTCTTATACTTGATAGAACCTATATCATTAACCGCAACACCAAATTTGAAAGCATAGGGCTTCTCTGCGTTATTCCCTTTAAGTTCTAATTCAGCACCGAAATCCCCGCCAAAACCTGTTCCGGCATTAGGAGAAGAGAAAGGTTTCCTAAGGGTTTCTTCAAGATTTTCATTATCTAAATTTGTATAAAATTCCCAATCTATATTATTAAAATTGATAGTTGAATTTGTAATACTGAAATTATAGTTTAAATCATACCTCTTGCTGATAAAACTATTGTATGCTAATCCTCTATAATATTTAAGAGCCGCTCCTAATGATAGTCTGAGTTTATCATTATCTACAACAGTATAAGCTCCCTTTACTCCTAAATCTAAAATACCATTAGCATTAAGACTAAATTCTTGATCATCCTTTATTGCAATATTATTTTTGAAATTTTTATTGAGAACATTGATGAAATCAGAATTTATATTGTCCCCCTGTGCAAAAGTTCTTATTCTTGAACTGAAACCAAAGCCTAATCTATCACCTGCTGTAAACTGGAAAGATGGAGCTAATGCCTCCCCTATTACACCAAAACTTAGCCTCTTCTGACCAGCATCATAAGATAATCCCTGACCAAGTGTATTAAGACCTAGGTCTTTAAAATTATCAACACCTGTAAACTTGTAATAATCATTATCAAGTAAAAGATTGGCACTAAGAAGATTTACAGACAGCCTCACTTTCTTATCTGCAACCTTTGCAGGGCTATACTGCCCGCCATAGACTCCTGAGTAATTGCTATTACTCAATCCTAAATACTTTTGAGCCGAGAGCTCAGTGGTAGAGAAAATTCCTAAAAGAACCCCTGCTACAATTACTTTCCTTTTCATTTTATATATAGTTTTTATCTACCGAACATTTTCCCAAGACCACCCAAGCCAGGCATATTACCTCCCATTTTGCTCATCATCTGCATCATTTGTTTTCCTTGTGGGCCCTGCATCATTTTCATTACTTTACCCATTTGGTCAAACTGCTTCATCAGCTGATTTACTTCCTCTAATTTCCTTCCAGAGCCTTTGGCAATACGGTTTTTCCTTTGGGTATTGATGATGGAAGGCTTCCTTCTCTCCTCTGGGGTCATAGAATAAATAATCGCTTCTATATGCTTAAAGGCATCGTCATTAATATCTATATCTTTCACCGCTTTCCCTACTCCTGGTATCATTCCTACAAGGTCTTTCATATTCCCCATCTTCTTGATCTGGTTGATTTGTTTAAGGAAGTCATCAAAGCCGAATTCATTCTTTGCAATTTTCTTTTGGAGTTTCTTTGCTTCCTCTTCATCAAACTGCTCCTGAGCTCTCTCTACAAGGGAAACCACATCTCCCATTCCGAGGATTCTATCCGCCATTCGCTCTGGATAGAAGAGGTCAAGAGCTTCCATTTTCTCACCTGTGGAGATAAACTTAATCGGCTTTTCTACTACGGAACGGATGGTAAGCGCTGCCCCCCCTCTCGTATCGCCATCTAATTTTGTGAGGACTACCCCATCAAAGTTAAGGACATCATTAAAGGCTTTTGCGGTATTTACGGCATCCTGACCCGTCATAGAATCCACTACAAATAGGGTTTCCTGAGGTTTAATGGTCTGGTGAACGGTCTTTATCTCGTTCATCATCTCCTCATCTACCGCGAGGCGACCAGCCGTATCTATTATTACGACATTAAAGCCGTTGGATTTTGCATAATGAATTGCATTCTCTGCAATAAGGGCAGGATTTTTATTCCCCTCCTCAGTGTATACCTCTACGCCTGTCTGGGCACCGAGTACTTTCAGCTGGTCTATCGCTGCGGGTCTATACACATCGCAAGCTACGAGCAGAGGTTTCTTTGATTTTTTTGTCTTTAAGAAATTGGAGAGCTTGCCAGAGAAGGTCGTTTTTCCCGAACCTTGAAGCCCTGCGATAAGGATGATGCTCGGCTTTCCTGAGAGGTTGATGCCCTCCTGCGAGCCTCCCATCAGCTCTACAAGTTCATCGTGCACAATCTTCGTCATCAGCTGCCCTGGTGTAAGGGAAGTCAGCACATTCTGACCGATTGCCTTATCCTGCACCCTCTTCGTAAGGTCTTTTGCTACTTTATAATTTACATCGGCATCTACGAGTGCTCGTCGTATTTCCTTTACGGTTTCCGCTACATTAATCTCGGTAATCTTCCCCCTCCCTGAGAGGCTGTGCAATGCCTTGTCTAATTTATCTTGTAAGCTATTAAACATATTTCTTTTTTAACAATTTTTAATAATTAAATGCAAATATAATAAAATCCTTATTAGCCTATATTGCTAAGACTACGGTTTCCCACAGGGGAACAGAATAAAAAACCACTTTTTTAGGAAAAATAAGTCCGTCAGCTGGTAGCTGTAGCTGTGCCTATTGCAGTGTTTTATTATATGATAAGAAATAATTACTTTTGCCGAATGATAACAGGAGTTATTAGAAATCGTTTTCACTCAAAAGACTTAGGCTATCTGTATGGAGAGATACAGATGGCTGTTTTTGTAAGGTCTTTTCAATATCAATCCTTAAAAAAATAGCATAATGACCGTACCCAGCGCTTTATTTCACCTTCTAAAAAGTCTTTCGCAGAGCATTTGGGAGGCAGTGCGGTCTTTCCATTCATCCTATCGAGAAAAAGTTAATTTATATAATCATCATTAAAAAAGTAAAAATGAACCAGAAATTAGAAATGCTTTATGAAGGCAAAGCCAAACAGATTTATGCCACTGAAAACCCAGAGGAGATCATCGTTTATTTTAAAGATGATGCCACCGCTTTTAACGCTCAGAAGAAAGGGCAAGTAAAGCTGAAGGGCGAGATGAACAATGCGATTACTACCCTTATTTTTGAGTATTTGCAAACTAAGGGTATCCCTACGCATTTCATCAAACAATTGAATGAAAAGGAGCAGCTGGTGAAGAAAGTTTCCATTATTCCATTGGAATTTGTGGTGAGGAACTATGCTGCGGGGAGTATGGCACAGCGACTGGGCGTGGAGGAAGGCATAAAATCCCCCGTTACCATCTTTGATATTTGCTATAAAGATGACGCCCTTGGAGACCCGCTCATCAATGACCATCACACGGTATTCTTAGGTGCTGCTTCGTATGAGGAGCTCGGTGAGATGTATGCTCTGGCAGGGAAAATCAATGATGCACTCAAAGAGCTGTTTGATAAAATCAATATTATCCTCGTTGATTTCAAGATTGAGCTCGGGAAGACGGCAGATGGGAAAATCATCCTCGCCGATGAAATCTCCCCAGATACTTGCAGGCTTTGGGATAAAGACACACTGAAAAAATTAGATAAAGACCGCTTCCGAAGAGACCTTGGCGATGTTACAGAAGCCTATGTAGAAATCTACCACCGATTGAAAGCGCTTTTAGGATAAGCAAGAAAAAAAGAGATGAAAGACTTAGAAGTTTTCAAAAAAGAATACCTCCAGCGAATCAAAAAACAGAGCTATGGCAGGAATACCTTCCGAACCAAAGACGAGGAGAGATTAGATGCTCCGAACGAAGAATGCGGGATTTTTGGGCTCTACTCCGAGAATGAGGTGGATACCTTCTCACTCTCTCAGTTTGGGCTCTTTGCTCTTCAGCACCGAGGTCAGGAGGCGTGTGGTATTTCTGTGAGCAAGAATGGGCATATCGTTAATATTAAAGATGAAGGGCTCGTTCTCGATGTTTTTAAAGGCATCAATGAGCCTGAAACCTTTATGGGCAACTCTGTTATCGGGCATACTCGATATACCACCGCAGGCGATAAGAAGAAGTATAATTATCAGCCTTTTTTTGCGAAGAATGAATGGGATCAAATCATCCTCTCCATCGCTCACAATGGGAATCTTACCAATGCTAAACAGCTCCGCACCGAACTTGAAGCCGAAGGTGTAGTCTTTAAAGCGACTTCCGACTCGGAGATTATCCTAAGGCTGATTCAGAAGAACCTCGATTTGGGGCTTCGTGGGGCGATTAAACACACGATGGAACGAATAGAAGGAGCTTTCTCGGTAGTGGGAATGACCCGCAATAAGTTCTTTGCATTTAGGGATTTTAATGGTATTCGCCCACTTGTGCTGGGGGCATTGGATGAGAAAACTTTCGTAGTAGCATCGGAGTCGGCAGCATTAGATGCGGTAGGTGCGGCTTATGTTCGTGATATTCTCCCTGGCGAAATCATCTATACTTCATCGGATGAGAAAGGGCTGAAGTCTTACTTGGTAAAGGACGACTGCGTCAATAGAATTTGTGCTTTTGAATACATCTACTTTGCACGACCAGACACCACTTTGGAGAATATTAATGTGTATGAAGTAAGGGAAAAATCGGGGATGAAAATCTGGGAGCAGTCCCCCGTGGAAGCAGATATCGTTATCGGTGTGCCCGACTCGGGCGTGCCTGCAGCTATTGGTTTTTCAAAGGCATCGGGGATACCTTTCAGTCCTGTTTTGGTTAAGAACAGATACATTGGGAGAAGCTTCATCGTCCCTACCCAAGAGATGAGGGAGAGAATCGTTAATCTAAAGCTAAACCCCATTGTATCCGAAATTAAAGGCAAAAGAATCGTAATTATCGATGACTCTATCGTACGGGGAACAACCTCTAAACGATTGGTGAAAATCCTCAAAGATGCAGGCGTAAAAGAAATACACTTCCGAAGCGTGTCTCCACCCATTATAGCGCCTTGCTTTCTCGGGATAGATACCCCCTCCAAAGATGACCTCATCTCCGCAAATATGAGTGTCGAAGAGCTAAGAGACTATCTGGGAGTAGATTCATTAGACTTTCTCAGTTTGGAAAATCTAAAAGATATACTCGGCAGCTCCGACCACTGCTTCGGATGCTTTACAGAGATTTATCCCGTGAAATCACCGTAAATTTTAGGTAGCAGGTATTTCTCCTGTTTAAATCATAATAGTGAGAACTTTGGTTAATAATTAGAAAATACCCGAAATGATAATAAAAAAACAGTGCCCTATAAGGCGCTGTTTTTTTGTCTCTATTAGTTAATCCCTATTGTATAACTCACCCCGATATGAAACCATCGGCCTGGCATTTCTATACCGAAGGCATCGGTGTATTTATTATTTGTAAGGTTGTTGATGACCACATAGGTTTCAAAACCGTTTTTCCTATAGCTGAGCTTTTCATCAAGGGTATTGATGCTGTAGCCCCCCATCTGCCTGTCTTGGTAGCGGTAAATGGTTTGGTTATAGAAATTGCCCAAAACTCGGTTCTCCATCTTTGCTACGAGCTGGTGTCTCAGGTTTTCTAAAATGTATTTGGATTTATCGGAAACCTTATCGGATTTCAGCTCATTGTTAAGGTAGGTATAGCTAAGCCCAAAAGTGGTATTAATGAATGGAAGGCTCAGCTCGGAGCTGGCTTCAAAGCCTGTAACTCGGGTGGCAACCAAATTTTGGCTGTGCCATTTATTATCGAGGGTCTCAAAATTCCAATCAATCATATTATCGGTATCTCTACCGAAGCCGCTCACCTTAAAACTAAAATTCTTCATCTGAAAGGCATAGCCTACCTCGGCAGAAAGGGCAGATTCTGACTTTAAATCTGGATTTCCTTCCTCTGTTTTGCTCTTATAATAGAGGTCGGTAAAGGTAGGTACGCGGTGCACCTTCGCAATATTACCGTATATTTTATGGTGAGGATTAAACCTAAAACCTATATCTACCCCAGGATAGAAATAATCTCCTACGGAGGAGTATTTAGCCCAAGTAACCCCTGGTGTAATCTTTAAATTATCATTAAAGAAAGAGAAATTATGCTCAAAAAACACTTGGGTGATGAATCGGTCTCTCTCGCCTAAGTTGTTGGAGACAATTCCCTCGTTTCTCACCTCCGTACCCAAGCCCGTAGTACCGAGCAGCCACTGATAGCTGGCATTGAGCGTACCCCCGATATTATGGGTGATGTGCA
>ERZ773072.354-NODE-354-length-27106-cov-12.427822_pt1 | contig 27106 bp, 18 predicted proteins | sample MGYA00580617_ERZ773072 | MGnify/ENA primary metagenome ERZ773072 (study PRJEB29015, sample SAMEA2737970) | human oral metagenome | biome: human oral; feature: human-associated habitat; material: dental | place: China | collected 2122 ...
AATAGTGATAAAGAATAAAACTTATATTTTTGTTAAATGTTAAAATTTACATTTAATGGACTGATATTTTTTTATTTTTTTGCTGTGTTGAAAGAATGTTGAAAAATGAGTTAATTGTTAACAATCAGATTTTTTGATTTCTATTTTTTTGTTAAATGTTAAAAAAGTGTTAGAAAATAAGATTTTAGTATAATTATTCAGAATGGTCTTTTATTTGGGCTTTTGTCTCTGAATTATTTCGTCATTTTAGGAGGTTATTTTTTAGGCTTGATCGATCTGAATCTCATAAATCTGATCAGTTTTTTTGTTCTTTTGGTAGATCTAGATAGGGAAGGTAACTCTCTGCATATTGATAGTTTTCTTGATATGCTCAAAGATATTTTGCTAGTCATTTTATATATTGATAGCTGATATCTTGTAATCTTGAATTATTTTGAAAGGCTGTAGGTAGTGATTTTATGATGTAGGATTTGAGATCTCGATAATAATTTTCTTGTAATTTCCTGATCTCCGGTATATCGTTTTGATTTTTCTCAGAGAAATATGCTCAGGAATTGATTTGAAAATTAAAGTTAATAGCACTCTTTTCTGTTGATAGAGTAAGGAAAGATTGCGGTGGAATCTGAAGTATTTCTCCGAGGGGAGATACTATTAGAACGAGTTCTTCTCCAGTTATGGATTGACTTCTATATGTTATAGTATAGTTTTCTCATTTTCTCAGTGAAAGTATTTTTGAAGAATCTAAGAGTATTGATTGAGTTCAACTTTTTTGGGATTTGAGTTCGAGTTTACTTGGAAAGAGTTCAGTGTTGTGAGTTGAGAAAATGAGCTGATAGTCCTGATTATCTATAAATTCATTTATTGGAGCTTCTTGTCTATAGATCATTAAAAAGTTAATGCTTCGCATTAAGAGATTGAGTCAGATTCAAAGTAGTAATCAAAGTATTTTGAGTGTTTTTTGTTTTGAGATAGCTCCGAAAAAGAGTAAAAGTAAACTGTTATATCGGACAAGGAATTCATTTACTGTAAAATTTGTTTGAGGTTTGATCATAAGATAAAGGATAATATAGACTTCTGCGACGATAAGTCAGATTTTTAGATAGTTTGTGTTTTGATCTTTGGTATTTCGTAAAAGTGAGAGAATAAACCAGAAAAATGAGAAAAATAGAAAAAAAAGCAGATTATTTTGTCCCATATCTAAAAGTGGAAATCCTGTACTAGAGCTAATATAGATCACGAGGAGCAGAATTCCATAACTTATGAGTCAGATTAGTGTGGATTTTCAGTAAGATGATCGCATAGGATTCCAGAGAATAAAATCTGTTTGTACTAAGTATAAAAAAAAAACGAAATTTTGCAATTTTTTGCTCTTTTCACTATAATGAGATATCTTTAATTTATTATTTATTGTAGTATGCAACAACTTATTCATGTAGAACAAATTGTTCAGGATATTAAGGACATTAAGATTCAGGGGGCAACAAATATTGCAAAGGCTGCCTTTGAAATTATTATTTCAGAATCAAAGAGTCAGAATTTTATTTCTTTTGAAGAATATTCTGAATTTGTAAATACGGCTATGCAACTTTTGATTGATTCTAGACCAACTGAGCCGATGCTTTTTAATGGTATGGACTATATTAAGGCTCAGATTGCTAAAGTTCAGACTTCTGATTTGGAAACTTTAAAAAAGACTGTTATTGAGGCAGCTGAATATTATCTCAATCTTATTAATGAAACAGCTGAAAGAGCAGTTTTGAATGGGCTTTGAATTATTCATGATGGAGATAATGTTTTGACACATTGTCATAGTTCTTCAGCAGTAAAAACACTTAAACTTCATAAGACTAAAGGTTTGAAATTTAAGGTGTATAATACTGAAACTCGTCCTCTTTTTCAGGGAAGAAGAACTGCTCAAGATTTGATTCAAAATGGAATTGATACAACTATGGTTGTAGATGGAGTAGCTCCGTTTTTGATGGACGAGGAAAGCTGAACAGATTTAATGATGGATTGTGTTGTTGTTGGATGTGATGCGATTAAACTTGATGGAGGAGTAATTAATAAGGTTTGAAGTTATAGTGTTTGACTTTCTGCTTTATATGCTAATGTACCAGTGTATATTGCTGGAAATCTCCTTAAGGTTGATGTGCATGATAACATTCATATTGAGAAGAGATTGGCTTCAGAGGTGTGGGAAGATGCTCCAGGTGGTTTGAATGTACTGAACTTTGCATTTGATAAGATGCCTCCAAAGTTTATTAGAGGAATTATCACTGAGTTTGGAATCATTAAGCCTAGAGATATTAAAAAAGCAGTACAGGAACACTATCCTTGGATGGTGGTTTCAGAAGATAAAGAAAAGTCTGAGTAATTCAGACTTTTTTATTTCTTTATGAAAAAAATCATAGAGGGAAACCTACTATGATTTTTAGTTTACTACTTACTTCTTCGTGACTTCGATAACTCTGGCCATTCAAATTGGATTTCTGGGTACGTATTCAAAGTATAGACCTTTTTATTATTTTCAATACTACCCTTTTTTATCTTCGCTTTTGGAACTTCGTTCATAGTCCCATAGAACTGGTCACTGAAGAATGTGTATTCCCCATATATACCATAAAATCTATGCTTCCCTGTATAACGGTTATTAAACCATTTAAAGTTTCTCTCTGAAAGATTGAAAGTTAATCCTTTAATCTTCTTGAGTCTAGCATCTTTTGGTTCTATTTCCCATGTTCCTTCAAATCTAGGATTCCAGAAGGAATAACCTTCATCTCCAAGGAAGAGAATAACTATTCTATAGTTATATCCAATTATCCGGTCAGATGATTCTCCTGTTTCAGGTCCAACATATTCAAGAGTAGTCCACCATCCCTGACCGTCGATGATAACTTCTTCGTCAGGTTTGGATGTCTCTTGCTGAGAAGTGTAGTAGTTGTTTGTGATTTCTTCTTTGGTGCAAGAAGCAAAGAAAACACTAAGCACAATAAGTGCAACTGAGGTAAAAATAGATCTTTTCATGATAATAAAATTTACGTTTTTGTTTGAGTTTTGGTTGTAAGTGTTGCTTACCATAATTTTTTGGGATTAAGTTTTGTTTTCGGTTTTTGCCAACGGTATGGAGTAAAATCAAAGTTCTCAAATAGACATGAGTCTATTACACTTTTCTTTTTACCCATCTCAAATTGACAATATTTTTATATGTATTTTATATAAAAAGTCAAGTTATTTTTATGTGAATTTTGTAGATTGTTGTAATGAATGTTTCTAAGTTTAATATTTAATTTTGAGGACTTCATATTTGACTGGAAAATTTGCTAGATAGGATCTGATTTGTTGTTCGTTTTTATTGAGCTGTGAAGTATTGGTTTTGATTTCTAGAAAAATGATTTCTCTAAGTCTTCAACTTGAAAGTCAATCAAATACAATATAGTCAATTCCTTTTCCTACAAAGACAAGATCTTTCGTATGATATGGAAAATTTGGCAGGAGAGGACTGAGTTTTTCACTAACCTCTCAGAGAATACTGCTACGAGATTGGCGAACTGTTGTTTGTTGGATTCTTTTGATTTTACGGTAAAAATGGATTGTTAAGAAAATATAGGTTATAAGTCATCAAATCAGTAGTCAGTATATGAGTAGTTTTCGATCAGATTTCATTTTTTCTTTAAAATTAAAAAATCTGATAGAATATAAGCATTTTTTTTCTTTTGTCAAAAGTTTTTATGACAAGAGAGATTGACTTGTATTTTTGCTGAATATTTATAAAAAGAAGAGCGATTTTGTTTTTATTTAAGATAGAAAATGCAAATACTTGTAAAGAATAAGAGAGCGTTTTTTGACTATCAGATAGAAAAGGAATATTTAGCTGGGATTGTACTCAGGGGATTTGAAGTTAAAGCATTGAAAACTTCTCATAGTAATATTCAGGATGCGGTTGTGTGAATAGATAAGCAGGAGTTGTGGCTTTATAATATGGATATTCCACTTTATGAAAAAACTTCTCCAGTTTTAGCTCCAAACTATCAGTCAAAATGAAGGAGAAAACTTTTGCTTAATGCTAGAGAGATTTCGAAAATTGCTGCCAGTTTGGATAAGCCTTGAAATGTTTTGTTGGCACTTGAGGTTTTGGTAAATAAGTGAGGATTTATCAAGGTGAAACTTGGGATAGGGAAACTTAAGAGGAAAATAGAAAAAAAACAAGTTCTCAAAGAAAGAGCTATTAAGCAGCAAATGGATAGAGAAATTAAAAATTATTAAAAAAATCTGATTTTAGTCAGATTTTTCCTTTTTTTCTTCTTTAATTAGTTTGTCAGTGAAAAGTACTCCATTGAGATGATCAATTTCATGCTGAATAATGCAGGCATTGAATCCTGAGTACTTTTGCTGATGGATTTTCCCTTTTAGATCCATGTATTTAACTTCTACTCGTTTTGCTCTTTGAACAAATCACTTTTCTCAAGGAAGAGAGAGACAAGCTTCTTCTGATCTTTGCGATTCTTCTGAAGTAGCTATGATCTCTGGGTTGATGAGGAGTGTCTCTCATAAGAAGTCTTTTTCAGCACTTTTTCCTGTTGGCATTTTTTTTCGTTGAGTGGTTGCGATCATGCGGATGGTCTCTCAAATTTGTGGAGCTGCTAGTCCTACTCCATCGTATGCCCACATGAGTTCTAGTAGGATTTCTCAGAGTTCTTTGATTTCTGGTGTGATTTTTGTGATTGGATCACAAGAAGTTCTTAGTATAGAATTATCTTTTCCTAAGACAAGTGGGTAGAATATTTTAAGTTTATCAATATTTTTCATAATTTTTTAGCTCAACAAAAAAATAAATTCAGATTTTTTCTTTTATTTTTATTTAAAAAGCCACTATTGAACTGATAAAACTAATATACTATTTTTTTCTTGAAAATCAAGTGTAATTAACTATACTCTTTCTTGCAATTTCATTCAACCCACAAATAGTTGTTGTGTTAAAGTGTTGTTTGTGGAGGGATGGCAGAGCGGTTGAATGCGGCAGTCTTGAAAACTGTTAACCGAGCAATCGGTTCGTGGGTTCAAATCCCACTCCCTCCGCCATTTATGATATCATTGTATATGACCAGAAAAAACAAAGCGAATAAAACTAAGGTTTTATTTACTATCTTGCAAATCTTTGTATTTGTTGGAGTGATGCTTTATGCTGATGTATTTGGAAACTCTTCAGAGGAGCCTATTACTGTTAATGAGGCTTTTTTGGGAGAGGAAGATTATAGAGTTTGAATTAATCCTGATAATGTAAGTATTGATAGTAGTGACGATCAGGATTCAATAATTTATTATATTGTTCAGAATTGAGATACTTTGGAAAAAATTTCAAAAGAATTCTGAATTCCAGTTGCTGAACTTGAAAAGATTAATAGGCTTGGAGATGCTCCTATTAAGGAAGGTCAGAGATTGATTGTAAGTGATCAGGAAGAGGGAATCCCTTATGTTGTTAAAACAGCGAGAACACTTAAACTCTTTGCTGAATATTATAGGCTCAATCTTGATGATTTGATTACTCTAAACCATTTCTCTGATGAAAGTGAAATGCTTTATCCAGGACAGGAAATCTTTATTAATGTGACAGAGCAGAGGGCTTATGATATTGGTCTTTTGGAGAAACCTCAGCCTATTTTGCCTAAGGATGAAGTTATCCAGCCTAAAAAGAAGAAAGTAGTTACACCTACGCAATCAGTAAAAGTTGGTGGCGGTCAACAACAAGATCCTGTCGTTGTAGTGCCTACAAATAGTAAGACAAAGAGTCAATGGGTATTTAATAAGAAGGTATCAAATGGTTTTGCTGCTGGATACTGTACATGGTATGCTGCGCATATTTCTCCATGGATGTTTGATGAGAATGGTCAGAGACTTTTTGGTGGAAATGCAAAGGATTGGTATGCAAATGCTCAAAGTGAAAGAGCAAAGGCAGCTGGTATTAAGGTAAGTCGTACTATGCCAAAGGTTGGAGCGATTGTGGTGTATCAGCAGTTGAGAAGTTATGCAGGTCATGTTGCTGTTGTAAAATCATATGATCCAAGTACTGGGGAGATGGTTGTTGAAGATATGAACTATGTGGGAAAGTATATTGTTACACAAAGATCAGATTCAACTTCTAATCCAAAGATTGTTTGATATGTATATCACTAGTATAATAAAATTTTAAAAGATATTATAATGTAATAAAAAAAGATCTCTTAGGAGGTCTTTTTTTCTTGTTTTAGTGTTGTAAATAGTTATACTCTGTTTGTTTTATACTGATTTATTTATTGTAGTAGTATGCAGAGAAATCCATTATCAGCGTATAGTCCAAAAACTTTTTTGAAAAAGAGAGAGGAATCTTATATACCTCAAAAGAATTATAGTATTTCTAGTCATAATTTTTGATGGAAAAAAATATTGATAATCAGTCTTTGTTCTCTTTTTATCCTTGTGATGGGAGGAGGATTTTTGTATCTTCAGATTAGGATTTTGAAGCATTTGCCTGATGTGAGTCAGATCAAGGATATTCAATTGACGCAAGCAACTGTTATTACAGATAGGAATGGAGTTGAGCTTTATAAAATCTTTGATGAAAATAGAGAATATGTGACTTTTGAGAATATCAGTAAACATATGGTTGATGCGATTGTTGCGGTTGAAGATCAAAGATATTGGGAACATGAAGGACTTGATCCGATGGGGATTTTCAGAGCCGGTTTTATGACGATGATCGGAAGAAACTGAGGTTGAGGTTCTACTCTTACTCAGCAGTTGATTACTAATTTGATGAAGCTTGAGAGGCCTTTTCATGGAAGTTTTTTGGATAAAGTGGATTATAAGTTAACACAGATTATTCTGGCAAAGAGGCTTAATAATGTGCTTCAACAACAAATTAAAGCTGAAAATAGTAATCTTTCAAGTACAGAAGTAAAACATAAGATGAAGGAGAAGATTATTGAGCTCTATCTGAATTATGTTTTCCTTGGTAATAATGCTTATGGGGTAGAAGCAGCAAGTAAGACTTACTTTAATAAATCAGCTAAGGATTTGACAGTCATGGAAGCTTCTATCTTGGCGTCTATTCCAAAGGCTCCAAGTAGGTATGATCCCTATAAATCTTCAGCTTTAATGTGATCTTTTACGATCAAGGATGCTGCGGGCAAGGAATATCCGTATGAATGAAATATTAAAGCAAGTATTTTGTCTAAGTTTAGAGAAAATATTACATCAGCAAGTTTTTCAAATAAGAAAACTGCAGAATCTTTTGTTAGGTTTGTGAATAGTTTGTCTCCAAGTTCTTTAACTCTTGATGGAAAGGTATATACTATCCAGTACTCTAATGGTAGAGCAGAATTTGCACTTGGAAGAATGTATGAGGATTGAAAGATAACAGAAGAAGAACTTAAATCAGCTTTTATTGAATCTTTGACAAAGACTTTTGAGAAGAGTGCCTTTGATATTAAGGCTCCACATTTTGTTTTTTGGATTAAGGATTTGCTAGAGAAGGAATATGGGTCTGGAAGCACAAAAAAATGAGGACTTGTAGTAAAGACAACCTTGGACTACAATATTCAGCAATTGGCTGAGGCTGCAGTTAAGGCGCATAGTGCTTCGCTCTTTGAGTATGGGGCAAGTAATTCCTCTTTGATTTATACTGATTCTACAAATGGAGATGTGCTTGCTTATTTAGGGTCTTTGGATTATTTTAATAAGGATATTCAGGGACAAAACGATATGGCAAGAAATCCAAGGCAATCATGATCTTCTATTAAACCTTTGATTTATGCATTAGGATTTGAGAAATTGCCATTGACTATTGACACTCCGATTTATGATATTCCGTTTAAGGCGGGGAAGGATTCTCCAAATAATGCAGATGGAAAATTTAATGGTTCCTTGCCTCTCAAAAAGGCGCTTGGATTTAGTAGAAATATTCCTGCTGTGAAGATGTTTTTTGCTCTTGGAGGAGAGGGTGTTGCAAAGCCATTTTTGCAAAAACTTGGTCTTTCTGGTGTGAAAAATGAAATAGAATACTGATATCCGCTTGCACTTGGTGCAGCTGAGGTAAGTATGATTGAACTTGCAGGTGCTTATCAGCATCTTTCTACTGCTACTCCAGCTCAGATCAATCCAATCTTGGAGATTAAGGCAAATGATGGTTCGATTATTTACAAGAAAACTCCAGTAGTTCAGGAGAATGTTATTAAGCCTGGAATTATTACTCTCATGTGGCATATTCTCTCTGAGCCTTCAAATAGAATTGGAGCTTGGGCAACAAAGTTTAATGTGAAATGACTTACTTACGCTTTAAAAACTTGAACCTCAAATGTAAAAACAGATAAAGGTTCTAGGCCAAGAGATGGTTGGTTCGCAGCATATACACCAAGTAGGGTGCTCCTTATGTGGGCTGGAAATGCTGATGCAAGACCTATGAACTCAAAGGCATACTGAGGAAGTATTCATGCTGATAGTGTAAAAAAATTCCTCTCAGATATGTTAGCTAAAGGATATATTACTAATGAAGAGATGCCAAATAAGGATACTTCAAGTATTAGTATTTCAAGTGTATCGTGAAAGTTGCCTTCTGAGACGACTCCACTTAGTTTGATTACTAAGACGCTCGGATGGAATGGGATGCTACCAAAGGAAACGGAATGACCAATTTCTGAGATAGAAATAGATACTTCATGTTTCGGAAAGGTGAGTCCTTTTACTCCTGCTGATCAGATTAAGAAATGATATCTTATTACTCCAACTTCATTTATGCCAAATGGTATGGATTTGGAAGATATCAAAAAGTATTTGACTGAACAGGTACAACAAACCTGAGCGAGTTCAGCTTTAAATCTCTTTATGTCTGAACCTGAAAACTATTGTCCAGATAGACAGCCTGTGACAAATGATGAGATTAAGATTAGTATTGTGAGACCTAATAAACAATGAGCTTTTGCTAAGAAAAATACTGTGACCTATTCTATTTCCTCACCAGTGAATATTAAAAAAGTAATTTTGACATTGGATGGGAATACCCTTGCTTCGTATGTTGATAACAGTCCAGAGATTTTTGGTAGTAGGAGTATTGATCTGTCTGCTTATGCTGATGGAAATCATCAGCTTGGTGTGACGGCTATTGATGTCAATAACTTGAGTCAGTCTGTGCAAGTATCTGTAAATCTTGTGAGTGAGGATACCACTCCTCCAACTTTCAATAAATCTCAGAGTAAAGTTGTTAAAAATGCTGACGGTAGTTATGAAGCGAGTCTCTTCTTTGATGATGCGGTGTCTGCGGTTAAGGAAGGAAAGGTCTTTGAAAAAGGACAGACTAAAGCCTTGGCTACGTTCTCAATGCAGGTGGCTCAGTTTAGTACTAAAGCTTCAGAGGTGAGTGTTGAGGTGAAAGATATGTATGGTAATACTCTCAAACAAGATATTAACTTAGAAACTTTTAATCAAACTCAAGAATAATAAAAAAAGAAGTCTGACTTTGTGTCAGGCTTTTTTTGTATTTCGCAATATGTAGACTTTCCCTCATAGGGGCGAAAACCTTTTGTCATCGCAAGTGAGTGAAACGAACGTGGCGATCCAGATAGAAGTCAAGAAAGGAGTCTATACCTTCCTGGATTGCTTCACTTCGTTCGCAATGACGGTTTTAAGGTAACTACTTCGCTATCGCTCGCAATGACGGGGCTGAGTGCTAAAGCCCCTCAGTCTCGCTAACGCTCGACAGCTCCCCTAGCAGGGAGCGAAAATTCTCTCTTCATTCACAATGAGAGGTTTGATGAGAGATTATCCATAGGCAAGCTCAAGATCAGCCTCAATATCTGTAGTGGAATGTTCTGACTGGCTGGGTTTTTGGGCTTCATAATTATTACGGAAGTCCTGAGAAAAAGATGAAAGCTGACCATTTTGATCGAGAGGAAGTCCACTTGAGAGGTGGTGGAGCGTCGCTGAAAGGTCGCTTATATTGAGCTTAAAGTCTGAGCTCGTAGGATCAAGTGATGAAGAGCGGAGGTCTTGTCTTGTAAAAAGATTGAAAAAACTGAGCATCGCACCAGATCGTGCTTTGAGATCAGATTTTTTTTCTTTTGTCGCTTGATAGAGTTGAGTTAAGGTATCTCTAAGTACAGGATCGGCGATTTTTTTGATCTCATCTGGAGAATTAAGCGTCTGAGTGAGTTTTTCAATACTCGCGATCAATCTCTTGAGCTGATCGGTTGTCAAAGACTCACTGGTTTTATCAAGGCATCTAAATAGGTTTCTTAGTTCAGGATTCGTATTTAGTTCTCCTCCAGTATTAAGCTGAGCAGAGATCTCCGCTGGGATCAATCCACTCGTGAACAGTTGGACTCAGACATTTTTTTCTGCATCTCTGGCAATACGCTCAGAGATTCTTGGCTCCTCAGCTGAGCTAACAAAGAAATTATCAATACTTGAACTAACAAGCAGTGATAATTTCTCATTATATTCATGAGGAGTATCTGCAGCATCTATCATCTCTCAAAATGTCTCAGTAGAACACTCTTTTCCTAGCTGATCGGCGATAGTATCTGAGGTTGGCATTTTGATATTAAGATCAGTTCTTTTCCCTGTTGCTCATAGCGAAAGTTGCCCAGTATTTGGGTCGGTATAGAGATAATCATCACACTGCAAAGTTGCATTAGGATCGCTAAGATTATAGTAGATACTGATAGGTTTTCCCTTGATGGTTCACTTGATCTTCATAATTTTGTCTTCAGCTCAAGAAAGGAGGTCCTGATGTTGCTCTATTGTCGCATATTCTCCTCCTTCCTTTTGCATAAGATCGGCAAGTGTCTGCTTACCAAGGCTATCCTGATCTAAGTAGCGAAGAATAGCCACCAAAGGTGCCTGCGCTGCCGCAGCTTTTAGATAATTGACATTTTTATCAGTAAACTTCTTTTTTAGTCAGTCAAAGTGTGCTTGATACTGCTGGAGAGCCGTTATTTCCTCAGCAGAAAATCAAGGATCACTATGATCAAGGTCAGCTTTCTTTTTTCTTTCTAATAGTGGCAATATTTGGTCAAAGAATCTCTTTTGATCAGCATCTCAAAAAAGCTGAAAGATTTTCTGCTGTTGTTTGATATTCAGCTTATCATCTAGCACATTTACTTTCTCGAGACCTTTCAAGCTCTCATCATTTTTTGCAAATTCCATGAGTTGAGGATTCTGCTCAAAAGTCTCCTTTCTCGGCTCATTACTGAGGGGATATCCTCCATCAGTCTTTTCAACGATACCGAGCGACTTTTCCATCTTTTTGAGGGTTGTGAGGAAGCTTTCCCCCTCGGGAGTCTTGGTATCTAGTGAGGTGATTTTTTCTCTCGCGAGCGAAAATTGGGCATAGTCACTGAGTGAGAGTCCGCTTCTTTTGAGTCTTGCCTTGGTATTTGGAGAAAGAGCATTGATTTTCTTATTGATTTCCTCAGGGCTATGTTGTTTGAGGTCAGGAGAGAGTTTTTGATAGGATTCTTTTGCGGCTTTAATTGTTTTTCTTCTTCTCATTTCCTCCTTGAGTATGTTTTCATTCCTATTTCCTTTTTTTTCCTTTTCTAAAGTTGTTTGTTTCTTTTCTAAAGTTGTTTGTTTCTTTTCTAAAGCCGTCTGTTCCTTTTCTTTATTCTTTCTTTCATTCTGAAACTTTTGAGCTTGTAGAATATTATTTTGTTTAATATCATTATTTTCCCTAATTCCTTTTATAATTTTTTGGAGAACTACTACGTAGCTTTTTTTCTCCTTTTGAGCAGCAAGCTTCGTATCCTCTAGTATTGACCTTAACTGACGAGGAGACAACTTCAACTGAGAGTTCTTCAATAGTTCTAGTATTTGACTTTTTTCTTGTTTATTCTTCTCTTCTCTTAATTCAGGGAAAAATTCCTCAACAACTTGCACAACACTAATTTTTTTGGTGTGTTGCTGAGGATCCTTATTATTTACTATATCAACTCTTTGCTTTGTTTCCATTTCTCCCTATATTTTTAGAAAAAATAATTTATTTTTTGATCGATGCAAGAAGTTTTTTACAGTGTGCTGATGGTTCGTATCCAACTTCTTTACAGTCTTTTAGATATCCTAAGAGAGCTTTCTGTAGATCTTTATCAAAGTTAAGTTCTTCAGATGTTACTGTTTCTCGATCTTTCGCTTGTCTCTCCATTGAGGCATAATCTGATGCTTCATATCAGTGTATTGCTGCCTTATTTTCATTGATTACTGCCTTATTTTCATTGATTACTGCCTTATTTTCTTCTATCTCCATATCTAGCTCTTCAGAAATATCCTCTTGCTCTGCTATTGCTGCTTTTAATGCTGCCTTCTTATAGAAATCATCCATATCGGTTACGGAATCAGCGGCCTGCTCAATAACTTTTTTTTCAACTTGTTCGTTCTTTGCTTCTTGTTCTATATTTTTTTCATGAGAACATGATGTGCAAGATGGGTTTCCGACCATCAAAGTCCCTGCTAAAGCTACTCCTGTCGTGAGTTTTCTCAGCTTGTCTTTGAATGATGAGCTATTTTGTGCGTTTGATGAGTTTGTGAAATTTCTTGTGCTATTATTCATAACTATTCTTGGTAAGAAGATAAAGATACCCATATTATAATCAAATTATAATATTTGTCAAGCTTTGGTGTGATTTCTATTTTAATAAAAAAATACCGTTCTTCACTAGAGAAAAACGGTATTTATATATTACATAGCACAATTGTTTTTTAATAACTATTTTTTTAGGCTAGCTAAATATTTTGCGTGTGGAATTGGCTCATATCAGTTCTCTTTTGCCCACTGGAAATACTCATCTAAAGCATCTTGAACTTCTTTAGAAGACTTAAAAACCTCCGCATCAACACTTGCCCATAGGGACTCCATCTCTGCTCTCGCTTTCTTTCTGTTTTTAGCGATTCTTTTAGAATCTGCATCTATCTTTTTTGTATCTTCCGCTAGTTTAATGGAATCTCTAGTAAGCTTTTTAATCTCTTCAACTAGTTTAATAGAATCTCTAGTGATTTGTTCATTTTCCATTTCTAATTCTATTTCTAAAATTGCCCTATCATATTCTGATTCATCATATAAACTTTCTTCATTGCTCTGCTTATTCTCCATTTGAACATTTTCAATCTTGTCCTTTTGCTGATCTGCTGTAGTGCTGGTTTTATTTTCACATGCGGTTCCCATCAATAAGGTCCCAGCTAGAGCTACTCCTGTCGTGAGTTTCCTCAGCTTGTCCTTGAATGATGAGCTGTTTTGTGTGTTTGATGAGTTTGTGAAATTTCTTGTGCTATTATTCATAACTATTCTTGGTAAGAATATAAAGACATATATTTATACTATAACTAAATACCATCTTTTGTCAATAGAAGTATAATTTTTAGTTGATTACAGTCTTTAGTGTTTTGTTAGGGCTACCAATCCCCTCTGTCCTTCGGACATCTCCCCCTATCAGGGGAGAAGAGATATACATTAAACTGGTTTGCCAGCTATTTTGATCGTCACGGCTTCGTCTCGCGATGACAGGCTATGCATCATTCTAAGGAATAGCGAGACTAAGGGACTGTAGAGAGCAACCCCCTCTGTCGCAAAGCGACATCTCCCCCTATCAGGGGAGAAGTGATATGAATTGAACTACTTTGCTAGTTATCTGGATCGCCACGGCTTTGCCTCGCGATGACAGACTTTTATTGAAACTCGTGATGACGAAGATGTTTTTCCTGCTAGCAGAGAATGTTAAAGTCGCTTGCAAGTAGGAGGGAAAATGATATACTTTACTGTTTGTTTATATCTATTGGAGTGCCTATGACAGTATCTGAATATAATAAAAAGCTGACTTCAGGTTTTTTTGCCTTTTGGTTAACGCAGTGGAGAACTACTTTTTTAGTGTTGATTTTGATCGTGTTGATTGGGACTTTTGCGGCAATTCGTATTCCAAAAGAATCGAATCCTGATGTGAATTTTGGTATGGTAGTCATCACAACGGTGTATCCGTGAGCGAGTTCTCAGGATATTGATTCTCTTATTACTGAAAAGGTAGAAAATCAGATCAAAAATATTGATGGGATTGACAAGATTACCTCGACTTCGGTAGATAGCGTATCAAGTACAACAGTAATGCTTAAAAATGATGCTGATGCTGACACAGTGACTTCTGAAATTCAGGATAGTGTTAGGCAGCTTTCTCTGCCAAAAGATGCGAATGATCCAGTCGTAAAAAAGATTACTTCTAAGAATAATAGTCTATTTAACTTAGTCCTTTATAGTAAAAATCAGAATTTTAATGTTGATTATCTTAAAGAGAGAGCTTGAATGCTTGAAAATGCTCTAGAGGGGAAAGGAGCGATAGATCAGATCACGGTTACTGATGGTGATAAGTATGATATTGAGATACTGGTGGATCAGACAAAGTTAGAGTCTTTAGGAATCCCTCTTTCTCAGGTGGCGAGTAGTATTCAAGCTTTTAATAGCAATCAGCCACTTGGAACGCACAAGATCGGCGATAGAGAATATGCCTTTAGAATTGATGGAGAGGTCAGGTCGATTGTTGAACTCAAGCAATTACCTATTAGTGTCGCTGCCGGAAAGGTCACAACGCTAGAGAATATTGCAAGTATTAAGAAGGTGTATGCTGATACTACAGATTTGACTGTTTGAAATAAAGCACAATGAGATATTGGTAAAGTAGCTGTGGGTGTTGCATTTGAAAAGAAGTCAAGTTCGAGTATTCTGTCTGCTGCTGTGGAGGCAAAGAAGCGTATTGAAGAAGAGATGAAAAAGCAGATTTATCATGATATTTGATATTTTTATACTAACGATCTCTGAGAATATATTAGTGAGGATTATAGTGACTTGGCCGTGAATATGGTTTCTACCTTGGCTATTGTATTTGTGATTGTGTCAATGTTTGTTGGTGGTATGGAGTCTTTTATTGCAACGATTTCGATTCCACTTGCGTTCTTTATTACCTTTTTTGTGCTGAATTTCTTTGGGTATACGATGAACTTTTTGACAAATTTTTCATTGATTATTTGTCTAGGAATTGCGGTAGATACAGCAACGGTAGTAGTTCAGGGAGCGAGTGAGTTTATCAAGCTTGGGTATAGACCACTTAATGCTGCCCTTCTTTCGGTAAAAACCTATAAGAATTCATTGATTTCTGGGACTGCGACAACTGTTGTTGTATTCTTTCCGTTGATGAGTTTGCCATGAGTGATGGGAAAATTTTTAGCGTATATTCCTATTACGATTTTTGTCACACTTTTGGCTTCGCTTTTTATTTCTTTGACAATTACTCCAGCGCTCTTTTTTAAGTCGAGTAGGGAAAAGAAACTCTTTACTCCAAATCCTGATGCTGAGCTTACCTTGACTGAGGATGAAAAGTTTATTTTGGTTCAAGATAGAGGAGGTAAAGTAGAAAAAACTGAATCTAGTCAGCGTTCCTGGAGAGATAAGATTTTTGATCCTCTGAATGCACGGTATGATAAGCATCTTGGAACGATTTTGCAGAGTGCTGGGAAGAGAGTTGTTGTCGTAATTATTCCGCTGGTGGTTACTATTTTTACAATGTGGCTCGTTTCTCCTCAGCTTGGGTTTATTATGATGCCAGCATCTGACAATGAATATCTTACGATCTCTCTTACTGCGAAGGTTGGACTGACAAAAGAGGCGATCAAAGAAAAGAGTCAGGAAATTCACCAGATTTTTGAAACTATTCCTGAACTTGTGAATTACACGAGCACGATTAAGGGAAATAAGATTGATGTGCTACTCCGTATCTCAAAAAAGGGAGAGAGGAAGAGATCAAGCTTTGAGGTAGAAAAGGATTTGGTTGCTAAACTGGATCATCTCGTGATGCAAGGATTTCAGGTGGCTGTCGCTACGAGAGGGAATGGGCCAGCAACAGGAAAGGAAATCTGAATCAAGATCATCGCAGATGGGAATGCGAGCTTTGATAATCTTTCTAAGGTAAGTAGAGATTTTAAGCATTTTCTCGCGAGTATTCCTGGAACCAAGAATGTAAGCTCTTCTAGTGAAGAAAGTGCTGGACAGTTTCTCTTTGAGCTTGATGATCAGAAGTTAGCATTGCTTGGCTTGACTCCGCAGAGTATTGGTCCTTCACTTTATCTCGCGCTTAATGGGCTAGAGGCGGGAAGTATCAAGTGAGAATATGATACTCATAAGATCAGAGTGAAGTATGATGACTTTTCTGATGGGATATCACCTGAACAGTTGATGAATACGAGTATTATTACTCCAGCTGGAAAAGTCTTGCTAGGAAATATTGGAAGTTATGTTTTTAAGCCTTCAACAGATGTTATTACGAGGGAGAAAAATCAGATTACGATCAGTATTTGAGCTAATCTAGAAAATGGCTATAAGGCTGAACCAATCAATGCAAAACTCACAGAATATGCTGGAAAGTATCAATTCCCTGCAGGGATTAGTTCCAATGCATGAGGGGAAACTGAGGAAAACAGTGATCTTTTGCTCTCGCTTTTGAGTGCTTTGATCTTTTCACTTATTGCTATTTTTGCGATATTAGTCTTGCAGTTTAATAGTTATACTCAACCAACGATCATCAGCTATAGTATTTTGATGGGATTTGTGGGAGGAAGCTTTTGAATGCTTTTGACAGGGCATCCGTATTCATTGATGTTTATGATTGGATTTATTGCCTTAGTTGGAATTGTAGTAAATAATGCAATTATTCTGATTGATAGTGCAAACGAAAATATGAAGCTTTGACATGCTAGAGCTGATGCGATTAGAGAGAGTGCGAGATCTAGACTTAGACCTATTCTCTCTACGACATTGACTACGGTGGTAGGACTAGCAACCTTGACTTCTGATGGATTTTTTGCACCATTAGCGTATACTATTATGTTTGGACTTTCGATTGCAACGGTTATGACACTGTTTGCAATTCCTGCGCTTTATCAGGATGAACATAAGCTTAGACTTTTGATCAAGAGGGTTTTGCTCAAGCCACTTTTGATGATTGGGGTTCCATGAGGATTGCTCGGAATGCTATATCTGATTTGTTTACTCTTTGGTATTCCGTTTATTGGAACTGTATATGGAAATGCGGCTGCGATAGCACTCTTTGCTAGTTGAATGCTCTTTCTTATAGGAGCTGAATTGGTGAAAAATTGTAGAGGTGAACAGTGATGGAGGCAGCATATTTTGTGAATGATTCCTTATAGTTTAAAGGGGGAGATTCGTTCTAGACAGATTATAAAAAGAATTCTGATTAAATTTGGGCTATTCTTATTGCCTTTGATTTTGTGACTTTTAACAGGAGGTCTTGCTAGTTTAGTGAGTGGAAATGCTTTTATTTCTCAGACTGCAAGTACGGTAATGACTATTATTGCATATCTCTTCTATTTAGTTGGGAATCTGTATAGTTTTTGGACAAGTCCTGGGCATCAGTTTTTGCATGATAGATTTACACAGATAGGATTTAAGTTAAAAAAGAATGAGGATCAGGATTCTGAACCTGTTCATAATCAGTAGTATTTTAATAGATGATTGGTTTATAGTTATTTCAAAGAGCTTTTTGGTAGAGGATTTTGTGGCTGGACCAAGAAGCTCTTTTTTGCTCACGTAGGTTGTGCTATGAGCTAGTTTTTTTTGCGCTTAATTTTAGATTTTATTTTTGGGAGATATGGATAATAAAAATGTTGAGCTTTCGCTCAAATGATCAATTGTGAAATGAATATTTTGGCTTGCGATTCCTATTTTGATTGGGAATTTTTTGCAGAGTGCATATCAGTTTGTAGATGCTTATTGGATTGGAAAACTCTCAAAAGAAGCTGTGGCTGCGGTTGCCTCTAGTGGATCAATTGTGTTTTTGATTTTGTCTCTAGGAATGGGGTTTTCTATGGCTGGGACGATTTTGATAGCTCAGTATGTCGGAGCTAAAAATAAGGAAATGGTCAATAAAGGAACGGCACAGACGCTTTTGAGTGTTGTAATTATTTCTGCATTTTTGAGTGTTGTCGGATATTTTAGTGCTGAGCATATTTTACTCTTAATGTGAGCAGCAGACGAAATTATTGAGCCAGCTACACAGTTTATGCAGATTACTTTTATGGGGCTGATGTTTAACTTTATCTTTTCAATGTTCCAATCTGTGATGAGAGGAGTTTGAGAGGTAAAGTTACCACTTTATGTAATTGGAGGGACTATCTTGCTTAATTTTGTGATGGATCCGATTTTGATTTTTGGATGGGGTGTGATTCCTGCAATGGGTGTAAGAGGTGCTGCTTTGGCAACGTTGATTACGCAGGCAGTATCTTCTCTTATTGGGGTGATTATTCTCTTTAGAGGGAAGCATGGGATTAAGATTCAACGAAAAGATTTTAAGCCAGATTTTTGATTTATTAAAAAGGCCTTTGTTCTTGGTATTCCTTCAAGTGTTGAAATGGCAATTCGTTCTCTAGGATATGTATTTTTGATGAAGCTTGTGATGAGTTTTTGAGTGATTGCTAATGCGGCATATGGAGCAGGAGCAAATGTTTTTCAATTACTTTTTATCCCGACGCTTGGACTTTCAATGGCGACCTCTACAATGGTGGCACAAAATATCGGTGCTAGACAGCTGGATAGGGCGCAGCAAATCGCTTATAAGAGTTCACTTATTGCTTTTCTAATATTGGAATCTGCTGGAGTTCTTGTCTTTATCTTTGCTCCTGAGCTGATTGGTATCTTTATCGATGCACAAAAAGAGCCAGAAGTTATAAAAATCTGAACTGATCTTTTAAGATTTAGTGCATTTACTATGTGATTTATGGGGATTCAGTTTACTTTGACGGGAATTTTTAGGGCTTCTGGGAAGACTACACTTGCGATGATTCTTTGAATTATATCTATGTTTGTTGTGGAGATTCCATTGGCTTATTTATTGGCATATTATACTTCTCTTAAGATTGATGGAGTTTGGTTAGCTTTTGCACTGGTAAATCTTATTATGGCATTGATTTGTTATTTGATTTATAGGAAGTGAGACTGGAAAAATACGAAGCTTACTCAGCAAGATATTGAGCAAGAGGAAGCTATGGAAGCCACCCTTATTTGAGAAAATAAAAATTAAAAAATAAAAACCTGATTTGTTTCAGGTTTTTTTAGTATTAGTTGTCAAACTCAGTTACTAGAGGGGGAGATATACTCGTTTAGGATATACGGGAAAGCCCCTATGCAATAATGTTATCTTTTGAATTTCATAACTGATAAATCATCACATAGCCGCGAACCAGGATTGAACTGGCGACCTCACCCTTACCATGGGTGCGCTCTACCTACTGAGCTATCGCGGCGACTTGATTTTTATAAATATTCTCCGAGAAAAAACAAGAAAAAGTCAGATTTTTCTTGTTTTAGTTTAGATGAGTTTTTTCTGATGATGCTGGAAGGTAGAGTTCATCAAGGTGAAAGAGGAGATAACTTAGTCAGATGAAGCCTCCTATTGAGATCAGAAAGCTGATAAATCAAAGTTGATAGTGAAGTCAGAGATTATAGCTGCTATGGAGAAGGTATCCGCAAAGTAGTGCTCAAGTGTATTTTACTCGAGTTGGGACTGTGTTGAGCTTCAGGATGGCAAGAGCGATTGATCCGGTTGCGAGGATATGAAGCATCACTGACAAGAGGCCTCTACCAAGGAGGAATCAGGTTTTTATACTTTCTCCGGAGAAAAGTTGAAGCCCCAGAGCAAGTACGCTTTCAGTGATTCAAAATGAGAATCCTATCGTGATAGTGATGAGAAGGAGTTTTGTGTGTGATGTGCTGGTTGATGTTTCTGAGCTGTTATGACTTAGGGAAAATTTGAGAAGTTCTTCGACAGTTGAGATAAGGAGATAGTAGATTAAGATTCTACTCCCAATTTCATAAGATCAAAAAATAAATAGAGGGACTACTAATCCTATTCCGATCAGTATTTGTAACCAGATTTTTCTATTGCTTTGTTGTCTGAAAAGGAGCGGTAGACAGCACAAAACTGCTATAATATAACTTCAAAATATAAAATAGTCTCTGAAATTCTGTGCCTGTGCAATAGAGCTCAGTCAGAACTGAAGTCAGAATTTAGAGATTACTAGCTGGTAAAGTCATAGTAGTCAAAGAGGAATCATTCCTCGTAAGAGAAGTTTTTTTGCGCTTTGATTTGGAAAATGAGAAAAGGTTTGGTTGAGGAATCGGATCCAAAACCATATGAGGAGTACTAAACTGAGGATAAGTCAGAGATAGTGCACGATATTTGGTATATTCTAAAGAGTTGATCGAATGTTGTTTATGAGTGTTTCGGCTTCAGCTTCCGTACCTTTTTGGCAGATGATAAAGAGTTCCTGGCTTGTAGAACCTTTTGACATTTTTGCTTTGAGTCCTGAGGTTGTTTGATAAGAGATAGAAAATCTTAAATCTGAACTCCCCTTTTGCTGTCTCATGATTCTTCACGGAATGATTCTTTGAATCTGATCTAAGTTTTCGATCTTTCTCAAAAGGGGATGAAACTCTGAGAGAATGGTATGTTCAGTTTTTACTTTTTTGAATCCAAGTTTCATATCCTCTTTCTGAGCTAAAAGATAGCAATATCATAGTTATCTGCTTATAAAAAACAAATCATATTCAGATTTTTTGTTTTGATTGCTTTTTAACTGAGAATAGCTATAAAAAAATATTTTTGAGAAGAGAGATTTTAGATTTTTGATCGTGTGAATATGCAGTTGCAGGCTTTGATTCAGAACCCAGCTTATAAGAAGAAATTTGTTTTAGAAAAGTTGCTTTGTCATTATTTAGATAAAACAAGAACTGAACTGTGGACTGATGCTGAGCAGGAGCTTCCTGAGGAGCTCGTTAAGAAGATTCAAGAGGATTATCGTGCATATGAGGAAGATGAGAAGCCGCTTGAGTATATTTTGGGGTTTGTTGAGTTTTTTGGCGTAAGATTTTGGGTGAATGAGCATACGCTTATCCCTAGGCCAGAGACTGAGTATATGATTACAGCGATCACTGAGGAATTGCAATCTCGTGAGGATTCTGATCATATTTTGTTAGATATTGGCACGGGGTCTGGAGTTTTGTGATGTTCGGTTCTGCTCCAAAATGGAGGGAAGATTAGAGAAGTTTTTCTAGCTGATATTTCTGCGGATGCACTCTATGTAGCTAATAGAAATTATAATGATTTGATAGATAGTAGTTTGTATGATACGAGAATTGTTCAGTCAGATTTGTGTGCTTTTTTGGAGAGTTATTCTGGAATTATAGAAGGAAGAAAACTGATTATGACTGCAAATTTGCCATATATTCCAGATCAGACTTTTGATGAGAATAGTCCAGCGAATGTTCAGAAATGGGAGCCGAGATTTGCCTTTGTTGGTGGAGATGATGGTCTTGTTTTGTATAGAAAGATGTTTGCTCAATTGCTCGAGCTTAAGGATCAGGTTTCAGATTTGGTGATGTTTCTAGAAATGATGACGTGGCAGGTAGATATTTTAAGGAAAGAATATGAGGGGGTGATTGAGTTTGAGGAGGTTAAGACTTTCCATTTTAATATTAGGATTGTAAAGGCGAGATTTATTAGATAAAGAATTACTTTATTTCTCATTTTTGTTGCTTATGAGTTGGTTACAAAAGGTTAGGAAGAGCTCTTTTATTTCTTATTTGCTGCTTGCACTTTGAGTGCTTTTTTTACTTAAACGAGGAGCAATCTTGACGAGTTACGGATATCTCCTTGATCAGATGCAGCGATGATGGCTTCTTTATTTTGTTTTTCAGGTTTTTCAGGGGGATCTTTTTTTGTGAGGAGTTCTTTTAGCACTTGCTTACGGAGCGGAGCTCTTGGGAAAAAAGACTTTGAATATGGGGGCTAGAATATTTATAATTCTGGCTTTAGTCCTTGTTTTTGCTGATATTATGACGATGTTTGTCTATCAGCAGAGATTTTCTTTTTCTCTAGTATGAGGCATGCTCTCGTCGATGAATAAGGTTGTCTGATTCTATATTCTGTGATTTTTTTTGTGAGTGGTTTTACTCTTTTGAGTTGTTGTGTTTCTTGGGAAGATACTCAGATTTTCTCTGACGAGATATGCGATTTTAGTCTTGGTTTGAGGAAGTATTCTTTTGAAGCTTATTCCTATGCCGCTTCTCTCAGTTTCTTGAGGGGAACTTCCGGTGGAGAATACCTTTGCTCAGTGGATCAAAGGATATTATACTCTCAATTTACTGGAGCAGAAGAGAGAATATGATGAGGAACAGGCTGAACAGATTCGTCAGCAAGAAAAATCTGACTTTTCTTCTTTTTTGACTGGAGAGTTATCACAGCTAGGGAAAGAGAAAAATGCTTGGTTGCGTTTGGCGAATCTTTATCCGGAGCAGATTTTTGAAGATTTTCCTCAGGAGAAACTTGTAAATGCAAGAGATGAGAAAGGAGAGCTTTATTTTAGAGAGGTTCTTCAGACAGCTTTGAAAAGGCGTCCGGAACTTGCTTTTGTTTACCTCAAGCATTACAAGGATTGGAAGGATATTGATTGAAGATGAATTTTAAGGGAGATGCTAGAGTTTGCGATAAGACAGAACCCTCAACTTGCTTATACTTATCTTCACCAGTATGAGGATTTAGTTGAAGGTAATGAGAAAATCGCAAAATCTTTACTAGAAAAGGCAACTCAATTGTATGAGAATAGACTGGATCTAACAGATCTTTTCTCTTCGCAGGAGGGAAGAAAAAATAAAAAGAATGTGATTCTGGTTTTTTATGAATCAGCGTCTGCTGTAGATAGCAAGAGAACTGGTGGGCTCTTTGATAAATTTCCTCGAACTGATGAGATATCGAAGTGATGAACTCTTTTTACTAATATGTTTGCCAATGGTGCAACTTCTGAGATGGGACATATTGCAACTTTGCTGGGAGTTGAACCGATATTTTTAGGGACTTCACTTGATAGTTGATATGAAAGGTTTTCTGGGGTAGTTGATGGGCTTTGAACATTTTTTAAGAGGCTTGGATATGCGACACATTTTGTGAGTACGGCGAGTCTAGACTTTTTGAATCAGAGATCTTTCTTGAAGAGGGTTTGATTTGATCATCTATGGGAAGATGGTTATGAAAAGTGGAAGAAGTACACTTTCAATGCGGCGCCAGATCTTGCTCTCTATGAAAAAGTTTTGGAAGTGGTGAAGAGTCAGACTTCTCCTTATTTTATCAGCTTACAGACAATATCTTCTCATACTCCTTATTCTAGTCCGTATGGAAATACAGAGGAGGCGGCTTTTCGCTATATGGATCAGAGCTTCGCTAAATTTTATATCAAACTTAGGAAGTCAGGGTTCTTTGAAAACTGAATTCTGCTTGTTGTTGGAGATCATCGCAAGATGATGCCGCTTGGTGGTGATGAATATCGTAAATGGTGACCTTCAGCGGAGGCGAGGATTGTTTCATTTATGATTGGAAGTGGGGTTGAAGCTGGGAAGATTGATGATACGCTTTACCAGCAGACAGATATCTTTTATTCATTGATGAAGGAGTTTGGATCTGGTGAGGTAAAAGTTTGGAATCAGAGTAATGATCTCTTTACCCAGGAGGCTGTGAGAAATTGGGCTGTGAAGAGCTTTACGATCAAGCCTCAAGCTTATGCTTTTAATCTTTCAGGTGATACTTGAGTTGTAGATATTCCTAGTCAAGAATTTACCTCAGATAAGGGGAAATTCGATGAAAAGGCTATTACTAACTATATGTCTTTGGCATTGAGATTTCAGAAAGATAAAGATGGAGAAAGTTTTGAAGAAGATTCAGGATTCTGAGTTTTAGATGACACTGTCTTGATTTCCCACAGATGAGAGCATAGTGATACTACTGAAAATTCCTATGCTGCATTTTGGAAGGCATCTAGATATAATGCAGGGGCGATTGAGTTTGATGTTACACCGACAAAGGACTGAAAATTGGTTGTTTTTCACGGTCCAAAGCTTTATAATACTACATGTAAGCAAATTCAAAAAGATATTTGTCAGATGACTTATGCGGAATTAAAAGATTGTAAGCTTAGTAATGGAGAGAATATTTTTTCCCTTGCTGAAAGATTGCCAAAGATGAAACTCTTGGCTCCGCTTCTCTTTTTAGATATGAAAGTGCCAGAAAATCCTGACTGTAGTCATCTAGATTCAAAATCTTTATTTGCTCAGGCTAAAGAGGTTGTGAGATCCAACCAAATGGATTGACAGGTTGTTTTTTCTAGTGAGGATAAGCAATTGACAAAGTATCTCTGAGCAGATGTTGATGTGATGAGTGCAGTGGATACCTATTCGAGAGCTGGAATTGGACAGTTGTCAGGCGGAAATTATCTGTATTTTATGGCTCCTTATCAGGTATTTACTCCATCAGTTATGAAAGAGCTTAGAAATGTGAAAAATGCTCTTGGGCAGAGAGTTATTCCTGTTGCTTATACTGTGAATGATATGTGAGTATTTAGAAGACTTAAGGCTCTTGGAGTGGATCATATTATGACTGATGAACTCTTGAAACTTAGTGAGGAAACTAAAAGGTAGATGGCTTTGTGTTATAAAAATCAAAAAACTGATTCCGATGATGGAGTCAGCTTTTTTTAGATTGTGAAGATTTTATTGTTTCTAGTCAATATCGTAGGTGAGGTAAGCCTTTCTAGTGATCTTTAATGTTGTTGCATCTTTGAGGCTTTCTCCATTATAAAAGCTCTGATGGTAAAAATAGGTGTCAGTATCTCATCCGTATTCATCTTCTCTGAGTCCGTATTCTGTTGTTTGAAGCAGTCTTCCAAGTTTTACTCCGAGCGTGTTTGCTGTTGCTTCTGCTTGTGCTTTAGCATCTTGGAGGGCTAGTTTGCGGGCTTTTTTGACGATTTCTCTAGTATTAGAAACTGATATATCAGCATTTGTTAAACTCCATATTGATTGTTTCTCTAGGAGGTGCAAGACTTCTTCTCAATTTTTGATAATATTTTCTCCAGTGGAAGTAATTGTTATGAAGATATCACGACAAGGTGCTTCTATGTCTGTTGCTCGACTTGAGCAAGATCAATGGTCACGAAAGTATGAGTATGTTTTCTTTATGCTAAAGTTCAATGGTTGGAGGAGTTGTTCTAGTTTTGTTTTTTCTTTTTCTCGAGCTTGATCTGATAGTGTTTCAGATCCTGTTGTAGTTCATCTGATGTTCATGGAGATGGTATCCGGTTTAACCTCAACTTGTCCCTCGCCTACAACATTGATTGCTTCTCGTCCTTTGCTAAAGGATTTGACTGCATAGATCGCTGAGATACAGATAATCATTACTAAAACTGCGATAAAAATTCTGTCGATAGTTTTCATCAGTTTTTTGATTATGATATAAAAGATAATGAGAGTGTAGCTTTATTTGAGGGTAAATCAAGTATAAAGTTAAAAAAAACTTGCATTTGCTAGAGTAAAAGATAAAAAATATATCAGAATTATTTATTCTTTTGTGTAAAGAAGATGACGATAGATATGAAAATGCTCGCTGAGAAGTGGCAAAAAAAGTGGAAGGAGTCTGGTGTATATAAGACACAAGAATCAAATGGAAAGCCGAAATTCTATATTTTGGATATGTTCCCGTATCCGAGTGGAGCAGGTCTTCATGTTGGTCATCCAAAAGGATATGTAGCATCAGATACGATTGCTAGAAAAAAGATGCTTGAGGGCTATAATGTCCTCCATCCGATGGGATTTGATACCTTTGGTCTGGGGACTGAGCAGTATGCAATTGATCATAAGATGAAACCTCAGACTGTAGCTGAACAGAATATTGCTACGTATATTTCTCAGCTTGAAAAGATCGGGTTTACCTACGATTGGGAGAGGAGTTTTAGTACTGCTGATCCTGAATATTATAAGTGGACGCAAAGTATTTTTCTCAAGTTTTATACTCATTATTATGATGAGGCTGAGGGGAAGGCGAAGTCGATTTCAGTCCTTGAAGAAAAGCTAAAAAAAGAAGGGAAAACTGATTCAGAAATCAGATTTATTTTGGATAATGAAAGGTTAGCATATCTTGACTATAAGCCTATCAATCGATGTCCTCACTGTAAGACAGGACTTGCGAATGAGGATCTTGATGATGGGAAGTGTGAGAGGTGTGGAAGTGAAGTAGAGCAAAAACCTATGAGACAGTGGGTTTTGAGAATTACGAAATATGCACAGAGATTGCTTGATGGATTAGATAGCTTGGATTGGGATGAATCGATGAAAGAACTTGAGAGGAACTGGATTGGTAAGTCTGAAGGAACTCAATTCGAGATGAAAGTTCAGAATTCTGATGATGTCTTTGAAATTTATACAACGAGAATTGATACTGTATTTGGGATGAGTTTTGTTGTGATGGCGCCAGAACATCCTTTGGTTGAAAAGATTACCACTCCAGAGCAAAAAGAAGCTGTAAAATCTTATCAAGAACAAGCGAAATATAAGACACAACTCGAAAGGACTGAGCTTCAAAAAGAAAAAACCTGAGTTTTTACTGGAGCGTATGCTATCAATCCGTTTAATAATCAGGAAGTTCCGATTTATGTTGGAGATTATGTACTTGCTAACTATGGAACGGGAGTAGTGATGGCGGTTCCTGCTCATGATGAGAGGGATTTTGAGTTCGCGAAGAAGTATGGATTAGAAATAGTAGAGGTTATTAGTGTTGATTGAATCGTTTCTGACTCCTCTTTAGATTCTGCTTATACGGAGAAATGAATTCTTGTGAATTCTTGAGCTTTCTCATGATTAAACTCTGATGAAGCGATAGCGAAAATGCAGGAATGGCTTACTGAACAAGGAATCGGATGAAAGAAAGTAAACTATAAAATTCAAGACCGAGTTTTCTCGAGGCAGAGATATTGGGGAGAACCGTTCCCTGTAGTGTTCTGTGAGGAGCATGGAGTGGTTCCTTTGCAAGAGTCAGATTTGCCTTTATGTTTGCCTGATGTAGAGCATTATGAGCCAACTGGTACTGAAGAGGGACCACTTGCTGAAGTGAAAGACTGGATTGAGACTACATGTCCGATCTGCTGAAAATCAGCTACGAGAGAGTCTAATACGATGCCAGGATGGGCTGGTTCAAGCTGGTATTGGCTGAGA
>ERZ773072.361-NODE-361-length-26790-cov-3.806434_pt1 | contig 26790 bp, 30 predicted proteins | sample MGYA00580617_ERZ773072 | MGnify/ENA primary metagenome ERZ773072 (study PRJEB29015, sample SAMEA2737970) | human oral metagenome | biome: human oral; feature: human-associated habitat; material: dental | place: China | collected 2122 ...
TGAGCAGTTGAAAATCAATAGCAATCTGCTTGAAGCTATTGATTTAAACGACAACGACACTTTCAAGCTCACATATGTATTATCGGTAACCAATCAGGAAGGCAATACTGATACAACTCGTCTGACTTTCAGTATTAAAGAAGACAAGAAGGCTAAATATGGGTATGTTGTAGTGACAGAGCCGATTTCGTCTCCGTTTTTCAATGACAAAAATGGAGGTTGATTATGGCAGTCACTTATGAATCATTTACTGAGATGGTCTCAAAGGCCAATTCACCAGAACCATTAAATAACAAAATAGGCCCAGGTTGGGTATATAATTCACACAATTCGCAGGTAGCAGCAGCATTCTATGAGCAATGGGCTGTTTATCTCAGTCCTATTTCTCAGGTATTTGCTTGGTTCTTCATGATACCGGGGTGGTTCACAAAAACCTTTTACTCCATGACGGTAGCCCTTGAGCATGTCTACAATAACATGTTTAAGTTATTTGGTTTTTTTGACTACCTATCCAACCAAAACACCTTTATTGGTACGATTTATAATTCATTGCAAATAGCAGGACTAGCGATCTTCGCACTTCTTTTAGTTTTGTCTATTGTTGCTAGTTTCTTTACAGGATTGCTGAAATACAAGGATGTTATCAATCATTTGTTATTGGTAACTACTGTAACAGCATTTCTTCCTCAAGCTATTAAGGCAGCTGGAGGCATCCTAGCTAAAGATGCTCAAAATATTCGGACTGTACAAGTCGGGAGTGAAACAAGGGCGGATGGAGTTAAAAATCAAACCTTGGCCATTCAACCCTATCGGGATAATGTGGTGGACTTACTCGTTCTTATTCAAAATGACTTTAACCGGACGACACTAGGGCAAGGTAATGATGGTTATCTCACGCGCGCCAAGGCTACCGTTGAGTTAAATAATATTTCAGACGACAATATCAACGCTATCGACTTTACGAGTTGGTATGGAGTTCCTGAAGAGGAACCGTTGAAAGAATTCATCAACAAGTCCTCAACCCAGCCACAATACTACGGTATTGCAACGATGTTGACCTCTCAGCTAAAAACCAATGAACCTGGCGATGTCCGTATTGCAAATTTGAAAAAGTGGTATACTGGAGCGTTTAGTGTCTTCACTCCTGTATATATGCGCTATAAGGTCAATTGGATGGGCTTGTTTGCTCAACAGTTAATCTTAATTTCATTACTGATTAGTATGGCCGTTAAATTTGTTATGTCTCTCTTTAATATCCTTATTAGTGGTATGATCGCTCCAATCGTCGGCTATACGAGTGTTGCTAACTCCTCTAAATTCAAAGAACTGCTTTATACGACATCCGGAACCTTTGTGGGGGCGGAATTTGAAATTATCATTTTGCGTGTCGCAATGTCATTCCTCAGAGATTTTCCAACTATCGCAGCGAACGGAGCTTCCGGTCTCAGTGGTAACTTCTTTGATGGCTTAGGCTATTGGGAAGGAGTGACGGCTTCTATCATGGTCTATGCAGGGGTTTACTTTGCTGCAACCTCTGGCAATCACTCTATCGAGCGCTGGTTAGGAGTTAGCACTGGCCAAAATATGGGTAAACGGATGCTTGCTACGGCTGGTGGTGCATACTTTGGAACAAGGGCTGCTCTCCACACTACTAAATCTCTAGCAGGAGGAACAGCTAAGGGTATTCGACTAGGAGCTGATGGTATTCATGGCGGAGCACAGATGGCTCGTAAGGGGGTTCATGCAGCTGCTCACCCAGTCGAAACTTATAACGGTATCAAGGATAAGGTTACAGATAAGGTTCAAGGAATTAGGGATAAAGTGACTGATCTTCACGAAAATTCTATGCAGAACTTCTTGAAACAAACTGGTGGTGTTGGAGCTGATGGTGGAGGAATCTCACCACAAGCACCTAATACCCCTACGTCATCTTCTCCAATCTTCCAGGAGTCTCAACAGCCTGAGCAACCTGAAAATAACATTCCAGGCAATCCGCCTATAGACCCACCAATTCAAGGGCAACCAAACACAAACCCTGCTCCTCAATCTACTCCTCCAGCTAATTCTTCTACTAGCTCAGGTGGGATTAGAGAACTGCAGCCAAGTCCTAATCCTATGCCAACACCTAGTCCTTTGCCTAATTCTCAACCGGACTCACCATCTGCTCCGTCACCTCAGATTCCTCAGACAGAAAGTGGAAGCCGAGGCATTGAAAGCACTCCTATCCCTACGACAAAACCTACTTCAGAAGCTAATCCTGGAAAAGATAAAGTTTTGTCTAATATGGAGGGCTTACCAGTAAAAGGCAAGTTCACGATTGATGACTTTAAATTTTAAGCAATAATGTAGAATAGGAAGGAGGTTAGAGAATCTATGACAAAACTCACATCACAAGAATTAGAAGAGCTTTCTCGTATCACGCGCATCACAGGTGATATTCCAGAAGGTTATGGCATTCTTCTGATTAAGTATGATGCCTGGTTTGAGTATGAAAACGCGATTGAAATGGCTATTAGAGTCTTTGCCAAGGACTCAAAAGAAATCAAGTTTCTTTCACTGTTGGCCGACTCAAGAAATGAGGAAGCTACGGAATGGGGACTACCAGTAGAACCATCTATCAAATCGGTTGTGAATCGCCCCTACCCTAATAAGAAATATGTTTCTTTGGTAGGAAAGAATGGACGACGACATGCTGATGCTGGTGTGCCTCTTCTTGCTAAGATAGAAGACCTCAACTGTATTGGAGAAATTGAATTCCGTCTTTGGAAACCTCCTAAAAACAGTATCTATCGAAAATTTACTGTTCCGGTCTCAGTCTCTATGACAAGTGAGGAAAATCTAGCTTGTCTTCGATTTATGGATATGACTTATTACAATGTTCATTCAGTTGAAGCTGGGATAGACAAGCTCCGTCGGCCAGAAGATTTGGTTCCAAATTTACGATTTTTAACTTTAACTAATGTTGAAAAAGGACGTGCTTCGAGTGCTAATTGGAGCTGGACTTATCATTCTTCTGTAGAAGAAAAAAGGAAAAAAACAGGTGATGACACCTCTTGGCTCAAAGAGCCAGAAGAAGAGTTCGCTTTGGGATATGAGGGAAGCGAAGAAATCCTTCCTGACAGCCTCTTCTTAGGATTGAACTTTCTTGACAATCCTGACAATCTGATTAGAATTGTTGGCAGCAAACATCCCTTTGTCTTGATGGTGTAAATAAAAAAAGTGTGTACCAGTATTCTGGTACGCACTTTTTTTGAGAGGGCTAGTAGTTATTTTGTCATGCGCCCAAGGAAGAACCAGAAGAAGGCGTCTTCATCAGTAGAGGCAAGCGCATTTAGGAGAATGAGAATGAAGCCGAAGACAATGGCCATGAAGAGAAGTCCGATCAGATTGTTTAGAGCTGAAGCGATTGTCGGTAGCAAAAGCACTCCAAGAAGTAGTAGGAGGACAAAAGTGTTCAGGAATGCTCCAATGATAGAGGCAATCTTGTAGTGAGCAAGAGCGTATTCTTGTCGAGTAGGGTTGGGGTTTAAGAGTGGGATAATGAACGAGCCAAACAAGCTTGTTGCTGCTAAGTGAAGTAGACGTGTCCACTTTGTACCAACTTTATCATGAAGTGATTTTGTGGCCAGCGGTGTCAAGTTTAAAAGAAGTACCACCAGAAGACAAATGAATGGGTGTTCTAATACGATTTTTGTAAGCATACTAACAATCTTCCTTTCCTATTTTTTCTATCTATGAATTTCTACCCATATTGTACTAAAAGATGAAGCATTTCTCAAATTATATAGACATTAAATTTATTTTTTTACGAATAGTTTAGGTGGAGGTAAAAGAAATGAATATTTTATTGTGTGAGTTGGTCATGGTTATTGAAACAGCAAAGGGAGTAGAACATTGGATCGATGTAACCTATCAAACACCGATTTTGTCTGAACCAGTAACGGTAAAACAGCTGATGATCCTAAGTAAACCTATTACCGAAATAGAGGATTTGACATTCCTCATTAAAGAATATCGCTCTCGTGACCTATTAGAACACTCCCTCTTTTTATACCAACTGGAAAAAGAAAGAGTGGGGAACCATGCAATTCCCCTCTAACCTTGGTAAACGAAGGGGAATTTTGCTATACTAGGAGCACATATAGAAATAGGAACATCGTTTAATGAGGGTGAAATGGATCGGAATAAAGAGTTAATAAGTGAGTTTGAATATAAAGATGATTTATACCGTGTTTACGGATTAGCTGAAGATGATAGTGATTATGCCAGAATTGTTAGAGAATCACAGAAGGGTATGTATAAAGAAAGCACTGAAGCTGTTAAAAAGATTTTGGATTTAGATGTTGAAAGATAGTTTTTGGTGCTAAATTGATGCTGCTATGGAGAAAATAAAAAAGCTGAAATCAATGATGTCAGCTTTTTTTGAATGATTTACTTTACTCCCACATTATTTTTCTTTTTCCAAAATTAGGATGATTCTAAAACTTATATAGTCCTATATTGATGCGCATCAAAGTTTTGCTACCTGTACAAACAGGAGAGTTCTAAAACCTCATGTCACTAGCCGTCCTGCTTGGCAATGTTGCCTTTCGGTGAGCCAGAGTCGTTTTTGCCTCTTAGGGCAAGGGCCCGCAAATCGACCTAAAGATAGTATAGCAGATTTACTTTTAAAAAACTACTGCGATGTGCTAATTTGATAGTTTTAAAATATTTATGTCTAATACTAAAATTATTTTTCAAAATGACACATCAAAATTGCATACTACACCACAGTATAGTATAATAAATTCATGAAGGTAAAACAAAGGAGAACCCAGTACATAAGAAAGGAAGAAATATGTGTCAACAAGCAAATATGGAAGCTGTCCAAAAAGTTCTTTCTGATTATTCTGCTTATGAGTTAAGCAAGAATCTAGGGATTAGCCAAAGTGGAATTGGCAAATGGAAGAACGGGGTGGTTGAGCTTAAAAGCATGAGTTTTGGGAATGCTATCAAGCTCACGGAGTTTTACAATAATCAAAAAAGAAAAGAGGAAAAATAAATGTTTGAAGGTTTTAAAAAAGTTCGTCTGACAGACGAAAATGGATTGAATGGAGAAACTGCTTGGGCTTATGGTCGTAGAGACGATAAGAGTAATCTTTACCCTTATAATCTCTATCTTATTTTAAATAATGATACAGCTTACTTTCCGAATGGAACGGAATTGATTTTGCAAGAAGATGGCTACAACGTTGATATGGTCGAAACCAAAAAGCTGGCAGAAGCGAAAGCTCTGATTGAACGTTATCATGGTTGGACTCGTGAAAAAGATGTGACATCAAACGTCGCACATGAGCTGATCCGTGATAGAAATTTATCCCAGTTCTTAAATGAAGAAATTGATACGGCTCAGGGAAAAGTCAAATTCTTGCGACTAGAGCATGATGACCATGATAGATGGCTAATTGGAAAGAACCTAGAAACAGACGAAGAAAAGCGCTACAGCGATTACAAGTGGATTGCTACTAAGCTAGGCCTAGATTCAGACGAAATGGATTTGTTGTTCTTTTAAAAGGGGGGCCGATGGTGCTGGATAGAAATAATAAAGTGTCTTTTGTAGCAACGACATCAGCAGCCGATACATTAGTAGAATTCTTAGAATATCATAAAATTTCACAGAAAGATTTTGGAGAGCGAATAGGTGTATCTCAGGAATATATTTCTGGTTTATTGAGTCGCAAGGAATTTCTGAGTGCTGATTTAGCACTCAGAGTCCAGAAAGCAACAGGGATTTCAGCCGAAATGTTATTGGAAATGGATACGAGGTATAAATTAGCTCAAGGAATGATAGAAAGGAAAATAAACAATGGGTGATCTAGTAGCAGAGCGTGGGAGCAAAAAAGTGAAGTCGCCCTCTTCGTGGCTAAAAATCTTTGAAACACCGGGATTTAGTTTTGTAAAGACTTCAAAAAGTTTGAAAAGCGATATAGCTAATTCTATCAAGGAAGAGAAGGAGCTGGCCGAAAAGAACTATTCTAATTATCGGGAAGCTTTCAATATACGCATCGCTAGGAATAAAAAACTTGGTGAGAAGAGGGCAGCAGAAAATAGAAAAGAAATACTGATAGCTCAAGATGCCTGGAGATGTGTAACTTCAACAACCTATGAAACAGCTCAAGCACGTCAGAAACGTAAATTTGATAGTTGGTTTTATGGATAATTCTAGAAAACTCTCGGAACCTACTATGGATTGACGAGGACGATAATTGCGACATCCAATTGACTATCCGAGAAGTAGAGCTTCAGGATTAGACTAAATAAAGAAAGGAATAAAAAATGACAAAAAAAATTGAACTGGGGCTGATGAAGCGCCACGAGTTACCAGTCAACGATTTCATCATTGACTCTACTGAAATCGAAAATGTGCTGGACTTTGACAAAATTGGAATGGAGGTAGCGGAACGATTAAGTGAATTGCTGCCAGTAGATCCAAAGGTAGGAATTATTCCGTCCTATGATGGGGATGTACGGGTGAATGTAAACTGTCTCCGGGCAGATGTTGATATCTACATTACTGGCTTGACGACTATTACGATCGCTGTTTTAAATTGGTTGGCAGGAGTAGACCTTAATGGCCACACTGTACGATTTATGCACTATGACCGCGATAGTGGCATTTATATGCCTCAGACTTATAAATCACCTATGGTAGTACCTGTACTCGTCTAAGTTTTAGAATTGGAGGAAATAAAAATGACAAATAAAGGACAGAAAACTTACAAAAATTTAGAGGAGGGTAGAGATATCCTCATGGAACTTTATCCCGAAAGAAAAGCCGAATTTGCAAAACCAAGCTTTTCTTCTTCCCGCTTCGATAGTATTGAAGAAGCTATCGAAGACAGTATGTATAATGGTGATTATTACGGAGCAGAGACTGACCTTTATCAGTATGATATGTCGGTTGCCGAGCAAGAGAAAAAGATGCGTGAGCTGCTTCAGAAAGAAGGGTATGCAGGGGATATGGTGAATGTGGGATTCTATTCTGACAACATCTACCCCTTGGATGTTCAGGATTTTCTTTTCACAGAAAAAAATCTTCCTGAAGTCATGACGGCAGAAGTAGTCAAAAATCAATTGCTAACCTTGGCAGATAAATGGTTGCATAGTGATGGTACAATAACCGTTTACGTCACAGCCAGTCAAATTGGCCGCTTTCCTCACGAAAAGGATAAAGATTTCAGGAATGATGAAATTGATATGTTGGTTTCAGTAGCTGAAGAACTAGCAAACGATTACTGTATCGACATCTATAAAGATGATAACCATTTGAATTTCAATCGATACAAGAGTAATAGATAAAAAATCAAGCTCATCTATTAACCTATAACTTGCAAAAGACTTATAATATGGTTTAATTATATAAAATGTAATGCAATTAGCTCATTAAAGCCCTGGAGGACGGCCATCCTCTAGGGCTTTTTTGTTTTCTTTTGATAGCCCACGCGCAGCCAGATGAAAGTCTGGCTGTATTTTATGACAAAAATGAGAGAGCCTGGGCGCGTGTATACTAAAGAAAAGTAAGAATAATGGAATAAAGGAGAGGTCTCTTTAATGGCAATCAGAAAACAAGTAAAAACACCACCTAAGAAAAAACTAAGAGAGAAACCTATCAGGGTAGATAGACCTAAACGGGAGCGTAGTGGAATTGGCAATCAAAAAGCCTCCGGACGAAATGCTGCCGGAGAAAATTCCCGCCTCCATAAAATCGCAAAAATGCAGTCTTCCTTTGAATTTGACGAGACAAGGGATGTAAACAAGGATTTTCTCTCAACAGTTGACCTGCTTGATTACAAGGCAATTCTATACAATGTCCGACATCAGCCAATCGCTTTGAAGAATGGCTATGCTGGGTATATCCAAATCATGGAGATCAGAGGGAAAGACTTAGGCACACTGTCTAATAAAGAGGTAGAGCGTACCATTACCAACTTTGCAATTTGGAACAGCTCCTTGACTTTTGGCTATACCTTCCAGACAACAAAACTCCCAACAGATACGACAGAACAAATTATTGAGTCAAGACGTATCTTAGAAGACGTAAAAAAAGAAATGGGAGAGCAGAACCTAAGTGAACGTCGCTTGGCTCAGCTCAGAGAACGCGAACGTGGGCTAATGGCCAATATCTACTATGAGGAAGAGGTCTCCCGTGAGCTTTATAATGCAGAGTTCTTGTTGTGGCTTTATGCTGACAGCATAGAGGAGCTAAACCAGCAAGTAAAAGATGTCCAAACAAGTGGGAATAATGACTTTGTGCCATTTGTTGTCTCTGCGGAGAAGAAGAGGCAAATCCTCAAGCAGTTCAATAATCAGAATGAGAAGGTGTAATTATGGCGTATTTAAGAAAGCGAAAAGTAAAGAAATTAAAGAAAAAGGGCTATGACTTAGCCCTCCTTGCTGAAACCCAACCACAAGGCAATATCACATTTAAGGAAAATGACAACTACTGGAAATCAGGTGACGGTTATCATAGTTCTTTATTCGTCACAGAGTGGCCATCTAGCGGTTTAACAAATTTTTGGGGCGCTGAGTTAATGCTGGTTAATGACGCTATCTCCTTTATGCACGTTGACCACCTAGACAATAAGAATGTCCAGAAGAAAGCAGAGCGCTCAGTAGAAGAAAAGACAAGCCGTGTCGATTCCAATCAGACTGCTGCTAAAAACCGAACTGAAGCAGAAGAAGCCGCTCACCTTTTAGAGCTTGTAGAAAACATCCGCAGGAACAATATGGGTGTCAAGGGTCTTTGGGTTCGTATTTATCCATCAGGAGATACCGAGCAGGAACTAGCTAAGAGAAAGCGTAAGATTAAAGACGGCGCTCCTCACTTCCACCTTGAAACCTTTATTGGAGAGCAAGACTTGGAATACCACGCGCCTTTTGTCCCTCCTCAACGCCAACGATCATTGCCGAATCACAGGGATTTTCAACCAGCCCCAATTTGGGATTTTGCGGCTGCCTACTGGTTTAACCACACTAAGCTATCAGATAAGCACGGTACTTACTTTGGCTTTACTCCGACAAATGGAGCCGTCAACTTTGACTTCTTGCAAAATGATGATGTCCGGACACGACCATTCATGATTATTTCAGGAGCGCCTAAGATGTGGCAGAAGCGCTTCTTCTTAAAACATAGTGACGCTCTTTTCTTTAGGGGGCATAAACAGGTCAATATTGATTTGGACGATACCTTCCTAGATTTGACAAAAAAACAGCACGGAAAGCTGATTGATATTTCAAATGGCCAGAACCGTATCAATATCTTCCAAGTCTTTGCGACTGTGACAAAAGAGGTGGAAGGAGAAAATGGCGAACTGATTCAGGTCGTTGATGAGGTCAACTCTTTCCGCGTCCATGTCGCAAAACTCCTCAGTATTGCCCAGGTACTCAATAAAGATATCTCACTAGAAGACTTTGAAACAATTGTTGTTGATTTTTACGTGGCACGCGAACTTTGGAAGAAGAATGCGGACGCTGATCCTGACTCTATTCATATCACAACCTTAATTGCAACAGAGCACCCTAGATTATCGGATTTTGTACGTTTTGTTAATCGTGTCTATCGTCAAGCGGAAGCCCGAGGAAATGATATTGAAATTGAAATTGTGCGTAAAATTAAAAACGCTTTTGAGTCTCTTTACAACAACTTTGCCTCTATCTTTGACGTGTATACCGAATTTGAAGATTTATCAGAAGAACAGGTAGTAACGATTCGGGCGGCCAGCTTAAAGAGCACTCCTAACATCATGAATATACAGCTCATTCAGGTGCTCTCTCTCGTATCTTCTTACGTCGTTCAAAATAGCGAAAAGCAACGAGCAAGACGAAAAGAACACCCTGAATATACGACAGATCAGTTTGAGCACTACATCATCAACATTTCAGCCGCTCAAAACATGTTTGACCCTCGCTATTATCAATCCCTCGGCTTTTTAGCTCGGATTGCTGAGACGATGGGTACAAACTATGGGGGTATGGTTCTTGAAATGAGTAACCTTCAAAACCTCCTGAAAGCAAATGTCAATCAGGATTTGGACTCCTATACAGTTGCTGTCAGAGAAATCTTTGCCTTGATCCAGTACCGTGTCTTTGCAGCAACTGATGAAACCTCGGTTCATTTACTAGCTGAGACCTTGAGTGGTTCTTTGACAGAATCAGAACTCGAAACGCTCCCTCGCTTGGTGAAAGGTCAGCTCTTCATGAATATTGCTGGATATGGCAACATCGTCTTTAATCAGCAATTCTTGGGAGAAGAAAACGAGCGGTATCTAACCGTCGAATAACAGAAAGGAAACAAACTTCTATATGAATACTGAATCTAACAACCTCCCTCCGCTAAAGGAGTATTTCACTTGGAATAAAGGCTATGCCTATATCGTAACTGTCCAAGGGCTTAAACTCTTATACTCTATCTTGTCTGCTGTATTTCTCTATTTCATCATCAAATCGATTAGCTTTCTAGGGAGTGCTTCTCTTTTAGGATTGAATGGAGAGGTGGACTATATGGCGCGTGATATCTTCCTTAACTCCATCACCTTTATTCTGGCTATTTGTTGGGTGGTTCAAATCTACAAAATGTTCAAGTATCAGCATACTGCTGGTGCTTCCCATTTCTTCAAGTCTTTATGCTGCATCGCATTTATGAAAGGGGTAGGGAGCACGCGCACTTTTTCAGTGGATATCTTAAAGAACTACTCCCCTTTTATGTTTATTGTCCTCATCATAAGCCTGGTCGCTTTTTTTGCACACCGCACCTCTTCTAAAAAGATACTGCAAGAAGCAGAAAGGAAAATTTTTAACCTCAATGCACTCTCAGGAAACGACCTAGAACAATTTCACTCGTTGATTGAACAATTGAAAAATCAGGAGCGACCAGTTCCAGGTTATGAATTTATTCCTTATCTAATCAAAGAGGAATACGCTCCTTATGTAGCCGTTCAGGCTTTGCTACTCATTCAGGAACAAGACGGAGTGGCCATGAGGGCAGTGGTTAAGGTGTCGCCTATTAAAGATAGCTACAACCTCACTGACCGACTCTTTTTCTTAACCGCAAAGGAAACTTTTCTCTATACTATCGACGAAAGCATCTTAGAAAGCGAGGAGTAGGATTTGTTAGCAGTACGATTTCAATATTGGCTTTATTCCACTAAAACCCTCAAGATTTTTTACGGATTACGACTTCTATTGACAATAGGCTTCTTTGGGGCGTTCCTTTTGGGATATGCCCTAAACCTAGCCTATGTCTTTGTTCTATATGGGAGAGATTTTGTCACCCTCTCTTTATCCCCTCTTTTATTTTTAGGAGTGGTCATGATCTTATGGGCACTTCTAACCAAGCACTATTCCTTGGTTAAGTCAATCGCCATCGTTGTCTTTTTACCTATCACATTCTTTAGTGAGTATGGCCTTTCATCAGACCTCTATCTATTTGCTCTTTTTCTCATCAGCAAGATAGAAAAATCCCACCGGACGTATGCGGTGAAGGTGCTTTCTTCCTTTAGTAAGACTTACAGTCCACTTTATAAAGAACGTTTGGCAAATAAAAAGGACTACCGAGCCTATACCTATGCTTACCGTGTCCTAGATTGCTTACAGGAAGAAGATTACACCTTAGTACGTGAGAAGACCGTGACCATCAGTAATAAGAAGACGGGTATTTATGAAAAAACCTTGGAGCGAACTTTTAAAATCAAAGGGATTTTGGGAACGACCACGATTAAAGATGAACTTTACTCTCGGCCGTACAAGAAAGCTTTCTTTTTACGACCTAGTATCTAAAAAATAGAATAGAAAGGAACAGATTAGGTATGGCTAGATACCGTATACGAAAAAACGGCTACCATGAAGAAATGGAGCCTGAGAGACGAAAGCGTGGCCCGATAACCCTGACAAGGGATCTTTTTCGCTACGTTAAAAGAAAGAAACAGGAGTTTGAGGACGACTTTCATTCACAAGTAGAAGGACATAAATCTTATTATGAAGATGAAACGAATCATGAGCAGTTAGACTTACAAATGAGGCGCAATCAAGTCTTTATCAGAAAGCTCTATAGCGGACTTATCATGATGGCCATTCTCGCTCTCTTTTACTGGCTCTTTAAAGTCATAGGAGGGTAGTTCGTCAGCTATGAAGAATTCATCGAAAAAGAAATTATCTGCGACAAAGATTATTTTTGCTGCCATTCTTTCTATTGGTCTTGGCTTTTTCGTGACATCGATGCTACTGATTTCGATTATTGTGGGTTCTGTAGCTGCCAACAACGGAAACAACTGTGGGGTAAACAAGCTTGATACCGAAACAGTCGTCACAGAAGAAAACGGTATTAACTCAGCGGCCAGCTCGCTTGAGAAGTTTGTTAAAGATCATGAGAAAGCCTATATAGAAGCATGGAAGGTAGGGGGCTTTCTACCTTCAGCCTCAATTGCTCAGACACAAGTAGAAGTCGGCTTTAATATGAACGTGCCCTCCTTTGGCCAAGCTCATAACATGGGTGGGGTTAAATGGAGTAAGAAGTCGGACTTTAAAAAGACCATTGAGCTTTACGGAGACGATGCCGTTTCAAACGGTGGTGCTGGTACAGACGTTGGCGATGCGACTGGAGGAAGCTACGTCTACTTTAAAGACTTTGACGCTGGGATTGTTGGTAAGGCAGAGTTTATGGCCAACCAAACTCTTTATGTCAAAGCTATCAACAACACAGACGGGATTGCTGCCTTAGAAGCGATTGCTGATGGGGGCTGGGCAACTGACCCCTCTTATAAAGAGACCTTACGTCGTGTCTATCAAGATGTCGGAAGCAAGTTTAAATGGTTAGATGAAAAGGCGATAGCAGAGCACGGAGAAAAACCTGTCGCCAATCCTGGTCAAGTTTCTTCTGGCTCTAGCGAGGACGGAGAAAGTGATAGCAGTACCCACTCATCTTTAAACGGTAACTGTTGGGATGGAGAAGGTGCTGAAGACGGAGAGGGTGAAGTTCCTGCTGAAGCCAATAATGGCGCTTGGGGATACTTACCAGACCAAATACCTGACAGTCTAAAACCGTATGTCATTGATCCCAAATCTTTAGGAATGGAATACGGCGGAGGCGGTGAAGGTTGGTATCACTCAGGAAGCGCGGCCATAGATGGTCAGTGTGTGAACTTGACCATTAGTCTTGGGAACAAGCTCTGGGGGCATTCTGGTAATGTATATGGAAACGGGATTGACCAGGCAGGCGCGTGGGCTTCTATTTTTGGAAACAGCGTGAAGAAGTCTCCTCGCAAGGGTGCTATCTTCTCAAATGCTACTGTTCCTCTCTTTGGACACACTGGAATTGTGAGTCACGTCTTCAAAGACGGCTCTATCTTGATTGTAGAACAAAACACCCCTCTCTCTGGTTGGGATAGGCTTGGAATGCCATTCACTTGGAACTATCGCATTGTAAGAAAAGACCAGATAGAAGCTGAAGGGTGGACATTTGCTTATCCGGAAGACAAGAAACCGAATTTTGGAAAAAGCAGTGACTAGGGTTCATTGTTAAAGGGTATTTCAAAGAGGGTTATCATCGTTTATAGTAAGTTATAGCGATTTATAGGTCTAGTTTGTTCTCGTAATGAGGGGGCAGCTAGTTCGTATAGATTTGGTAAGTCTTCCATTTCTATTAAAAACTCGAAAGATAGCCCTTTTATTTAAAAAGATAGAAAAAATAGTTTATCTATGTCTATGAAAGTTGTATGGGCGTAGAAGATAAGGTATACTTATTATATAGTAGAAAGTTAGAAGGTTAGAAAAATGAAGAAAGAAATTTGGTACATTATCGCCTCTTGTTTGGTTGTCCTTGTGATTGGGGGAACTTTTTATATGATTAAGACGGCAGGGAAGAAGGAAGCGCCTAAAGTGGAGCAAACAACAGAAACTACAACTGAACAAAGTAGTAGCAGTAGTTTTTCTTCTATTGATCCGAATAATCAGTATTTTGAGGAGGCGAAGCGCGTGCTTGAACGCCCTTATCGTCCCTACCCTAGCACTGACCATGCTCAAGAGGTAGCTCAAGAGCTTGCAACAGCTTTGAAGAAAATTGAAGACTTACCGTACTCCGAAGCAATCGCTTTGACTGGTAATAACGACAATGGATTTTCTTTGACTGGAGCACCCATGATGCAAACAATGGTCATGGCTATCCACGTTAATGAACTACGATTTAACCCGAAAAAGATATATGTCACCTACTCTGATAGCGATGACGTATATCAATTTATCTTCCCATTACAAAAAGGGGAATTCACCGACGAAGGTTATAAAGTTGCCTATTTTGCAGGCAATTATAACCGCATTACCAAGCAGTTCGGAGTGATTAAGTATTTCGCAGCTCCTGGAACTGTAGGAGCAGTTTATCGCTAAAAGAAAGGAAGATTTAGAAAATGGAAAAGGTAAAATTAGGGATTGATGAGACTTCTTATTCTTCTGAAGCAAAAGAAAAAAGCAAAGAATATGAAAAATTTTTCAAGAGTTTTATTCGGGTTGTAAAAAACACTTTGATTGCCTTTTTCATTGTCTTTCTTTTTGATTTTGATAATTTGGATAAGACCTTCTTAGATTTTTTGGCAGTAGCCTTTTCGGCAATTGGGACTATTCTGATCCTGAATCTGGTTGCTATTAAACCTAGTGAAGATATATAAGTGAGTTTACCTCGCTAGCCATTAAGGTTAGTGAGGTTTTTTTATTTTCCTGACTTTTTCTCATAAATTTTCGAACATAGTTGGTATTTATTTTTGTGACAAAATTCATTCAGAGATTTTGTTGTTATGATTATGGTTGGTAGAAGAAAATTATGTTTTCGTTCTTCTACCAACCTCGCATGTTTCCTTTCTTATTCACCTGTAAGGAAGCGAAGCCTTTATCTTATCAGGGCGCTGCAAGCGCAGCGCCTGTATATATTTTTAGAAAAAGAGGAAAAAGAAATGATGTTTATTATTTGCAGTATCTTGTTTTTTATACTTATTAGTACATTCTCCCTTGTCCGTCTTTCTGGTCAAATCTCACAAGAAGAATATCAACATAACTATTTAAAATAAATAGGTAAGGAAACTATATAACCGTTATTCAATGGATGTTGTTACATAAACGTACAGGTGGTGTAATTTCTAAGGGCGGAAGGTATCGTGTGCTTCATGAACCATAGGGAGGACAATATGCGCAATAATAGAGAAAGAATAAAAAAATATTTAGCGGAAAAAGGCCTTGTCTTTGATTATATTTTAGGCGAAACTGTTGTATGCCATAATCCATCGACTCATGAATCTGAAATGGTTTGGCTAAGTGAAATTCCTGAATCAGTAAATGATTAGGCTCAAAAATAGGAGGGGAGTTTATGGAGTCTCCGGACGTTAAGTTACACATTATATTCGATGCCAGTAGTAGAAAGTATTTGACTAACTGGATTGAAGATAACCCAGAGGATTTGATAAAAAAATTCGCAGACCACCTACGGCCTATATTAAGAAATTCTGGTCAGATTATTTCAGACGAAATCTCTGACAAAGAGTTATTAAATCAACTAGGATATAAAATTCGACAACTAAGACCGACAAAAAAATAAAATTTTTTTATTTTTTTGCGGTTTTATTTTTATGACAAAAATGAGGACTTATCTCATGGTATAAAATGGATTTTATAAAAATAGAAAGGAATGTCTAAAATGAAAAAGAAAGACATTGTTGCTCTGTCAGTGCTTGTTTTAGCTAGTGTGGCAACTGTAACGACTGCCTCAGCAAATGCAGATGAAAAAAAGCCTGCGCTTGACGACTCAGCAGTTGTTCAGGTAGATAAACCTACTGCGCCACCAGCTGCTGATACAAAGCCTGCTCCGACAGAGCCAGCTAAGGATATTTCTGGTGATAAACAACCAGAAAAACCTGTTACGCCTCCTTCTGATGATAAAGGTGTGGTTCCTGTAGAACCAGCCAAACCTTCAGAAGACGGGAAAAAGGATGATGGGAACAAAGACTCATCAGAAAATCCGAAGCCTGCAGAGCCTTCGCAACCAAGCTCTGATGACAAGGGTACTGCCCCAGTTTCGGATGACAACACCAAACCTGCTCCCAACCCAACACCAAATCCTAGCACAAAGCCAAGTGAACCAGCAACTCCAGTTACTCCTACGGTTGAAAAACCAGTAGTGACTGACAAGGGCGCTGAAATCGTTGGTACAGACAATGGAAAAGTCATTGTTAAGGACAATACTACTGGCACAACTCAAGTTGTTGCTGCTGAAAAAGTAGGAGGAAAAGTTGACAAAGACGGTACCATTGTTGTCAAAGACAAAGAAGGGAAAAACGTTCGTCTTCCTAAAGCTGGAGAAGGCGAAACATTCCTTACTACTTTGATCTTGATTTTGCTTGCTTTCGTCGGATTCCGACAAATTAAGCCTTTTGAAAAAAACAATTGGACAGTTGGCTAGAAAGGAAAAATATGGAAAATAATTTGAAATATGGTTTTAGGAAATCAAAAGTCGCACGTAGCCTATGCGGTGCTGTTCTAGGAGCAGCTATTATCGCATCTATTGGGGCTGTATCAGTTAGCGCAGATGGGGTTAAAGCTGAACCTGAAAAAACTGTTGTAAAAGCTGGAGAAGAAAGTGTTACAGCTCAACCTCAGCAAGAAAAAGAACAACCATCTTCAATTGTTGAAGAGTTTAAAGGGTTGGATAAGACTCCTGTTGAAGTTGAAAAAGTTGAAAAATCTGCCCCAGTAGTAGAAAATCCAAACCCAACTCCAGTTGAGCCTAAACAACCTGAATTTAAGCCGGAAATGAAAGCTACTGAAAATTCAGTTGAAACTGTGGCTGATAAGACAGGGAGCAACGAGCTGAATTTTTCAGCAAAAGCTCCTACAAATACTAGCAAAACAAATGAAATCGAACCATTGACAACGACGCATATCTATGATACGTCTGTGTCGTATTCTGGAAAGCTAAAAGCTTCTTTGTTGCAGAGCCGAAAAATCATTGAGGCGAATACTAATCCTCAGAGCAAGCACATTCTACAAACGTATGCAGTGAATTTCACTGATAGCTATGTAGCTGTTGGTGTAAATGATGAGAACACTTTAAAAAATAATTATGGTGTATCATCTTTGCTTTTGACTAAAGAGCAGGCTCTCGGATTGATCGACAAGCTAATGGCAATCAAGCATCCTTCAGAGAAGGGATCTACCTTACAAAAGGAGGGAGATTATTACATTGCTGTTGCAAAAGCCTTTGGAGAACTCGGTTATAAGACTGATACCCCAGGAACAAAAGTTCCGTTTGAAGATATTGTCACCAAGCTTACCAAACCGACAAATACCATCAGTGTTATTCAATACACAGATGGATGGGGTGAAGGTCGTGAGGAAATGGATCCTACTTTTGCCAACTGGGCAAAAAAACGTGCAAAAACCTTTATGACGGTGGTGAACCGTAATAAGGTTACAGATAAGGACACAAATAGTAACGAATCCATCAATCAGATGAAAAAGTTAGGGCATCCTAATATTTATGATGCCACAGGGAAAGATCCAAAGATTGTGGATGCAGAAGTGCTGAAGCAGTTTATGGAAACTGCCACTGAAAAGGTGAAAGTAACCAAAGGGGAAAATCAAACCGCTAAGATTACTATTGGTGGTAATGGTGTGACTGTTACTAAAGCTGTCCTTAAAGGTGGAAATGTAAATAAGGAACTACCTATTAAAGATGGAAAAGTGGATTTCTCTGAAAAACTTCCTGATGGAAACTATACCCTTACATATAGCTTCGTTGGCGAAGGTACAGTAACTGGTACAGTTGCCCTCGATGGAAAAGAAGCAGCTAAAAAAGCTGACACCCTTTCATCAAAAGGAGGTTTTGTAAAAGCAGACTTCCGAACAAATGACGGCAAAGCATTACCTGGTAAAAATGATTTAACTATTTCAGAAATTGGAAAAGCTATTGGTGCGGATTGGAAAGCACCAGAAGCTGACAAGTCAATTGTGGTCAATGGTCAAACCTATGTTTTGGTCGGTGTACCGAAAACACAAGCTGGAAAAGTTACAAAGGATAACGTTACTTTGCACTATGTTTACCAAGCTAAACCTTCCGACAAAAAGGTTTATACAGTAACCTTCAAAGTTTTGGATGCTATTACTGGTAAACAAATTGACAAAGAATTTGTTGTTGCAAAAGGATTTGAAGGTTTTAGTTACAACGTGTTATCGCCAAAAGTTGATGGTTACGAAGTAACTCTTAAAGAAGGGGCTGCGACTGGTAAGCTAGCTAATAAAGATGTAACTTTGACCTACCTAGCTCATGAAAAAGGTGGTCAAGTAAAAGCCATCTTTACAGATGAGAGCGGCAAAGAATTGAAAGACTCTCAAGTTGTTGCTGAAACAGGTCAGTTGGTTGGAAGCAGCTGGAAATATGATAGTGAACTCCAAAAGGAAATCAAAGTAGGTGATAAGACTTACGTTTTGGCAGCTGTCCCAGAACGTTTGCAAGGTGAGGTGACCTCTGATAATCAGACTTTGAAGTTTGTTTATAAGTTGAAGGAAGAGCCTAAACCAGAGCAACCAGCTAAGAAAGTAGCTAAACCAGTTGCCAAACCAATCACTAAAACACTACCTAAAACAAGCGCTTATTCTTCCGCTAACTCTTCTAATGAGGAGGCGTATGGACTTTTAGCAGCTGGACTTATTGGTGTCGGTCTTACTGTTTTAGGACTTAAAAAACAAGAAGGAGAAAATTAAAAAATGGAAAATAAAATTAAAGGACACGGTTACTTCCGTAAAAGCAAGAAATTTGGTCTCGTAAGTGGTATTGTTTTGGGTATGGCCCTTTTCGCAGGAGCTAATAGTGCTTCAGCTGCTGAAGTCGGCCCAGCACCTACTCCAGCACCAGCAGCGGCTGCTGAAACTCCAGCGCCTAAAGCTCAAAATCAAGCTCAAGAGTCAACGATTACAGTTGATGAAGGGTTGACAGATGCTGCTAACAAAGCTAAAGCAGCTGGCTTGACAGTGGAGCAGGAAGCAACAAAAGATTTGGGGACTGCAACTACTGAAGAACAGGCTAAACAGTTTGATGATACAGCGAAAAAAGAGGTAGCCGCTCAAAAAACTGAAATCGAAAAGAAAACGGCTGACTATGCTGCTGCTGTAACATCTGCGGAAAAAGCTCGTAAAACTGTAGTTGATAGTGTAGTTCAAAATCCTTTGCTTTATTATGCAGCGTCTTCTCAGTTAAATGATGCAGCTGATGTGGATTTTAACAATGGTAAGGCAACATATGGTGAATTTAGCTCTAGCAAGGGCAAAGTCAGTTTTATCAACGCTCAGAATAGCGTAGATTTTGACAATCGTGAACATTACAAAGCTCTACTTTCTGCTGGTGAAGGTACTCAAAAAGAGATCAATACATATTATGCGCAAGGTAATATGTTTTCTGGGAACAACAGCTTAGTAGACAAGAAAAATGCTAAAGTAGTTCCTATTTCAATGTCTCAAGGGGAGACTATTACTTACAAAGTAAACTATGCACCAGATTCTGAACTTGGTAAATTGGGTGTTGCGTATGTCGAAAAGAAGATGACGCTGGTTAAGTCTCCTGTAAAAAATGGGAAAACAGTCTTTCTTGCAGACCGTTACGGTAGTGTAAATTCTAATTTTGTAATTGGTGGTTCTGGAAATGCAAATGATGTCTTGAACATTGGCGATTGGTCTTATAATTTTTCTAAAACTTATTACGATAAGGACGGAAAGGTTATCAATTCAAAAGAATTGACTGCAAAAGTATATAATAAATACGCTTTTGGAGGGAAAGAAATTCTTAAACCTAGCGACATCAAATTAGCTGTTTCTCAAAGAAATCGTGATGTTACTGACCATAATGTCGATGGGGAATTGAGCCAAGAAAAAAGCGTTAAAGCCACTTTTGGCGGTGAATCATATTTCAATTCGTCTACAGTAGAGACAATCTCTAGGAGAGCTGATACTGAAATTGATCCTTACGCTCAAACCATGCGCTTCCATTCTCAAAAAATGCAGCAAGCAGATGTTTCACGAATTGATGTTCCGGATAAACCTACTGTGAAATACCATTTGGTTTCTTATAAGAAGAATGTCGATAATACATTGAATCCAAAAGAATTCGGTTCGGTCGAAATTCACTATATCAAGGACGACGCTGCTAAGACAGTTCTGAAAGAGCCCGTAACTGACACTGCCAACGCTAAAGTCGGCACCAAGTATGACACAACCGACAACAAACCTAAGACCATCACCAAAGATGGCAAGACGTACGAAATCGTTCGTACTGAAGGTAAGGAAACAGGCGAGGTAGTCGAAGGTAAAACTATTGTTACCTACGTTTATCGCGAAGTCGTAAAACCAACAACAATCCACGTTGATGGTGGTGGTAAGCAGCTTACTCCTCCTGAAGATGGCACTAAGCCATTCGCTAAAATCCCTGGATACGAACCTGATCCATCAAATCCAAACAACAATGAAGACCCTAACGGTGTAACCGTGCGGGTTTACAAGAAGGTGACTCCAGCCCCAGTAAATAACACTCCGGAAAAACCTCAACCTAAACCAGCAGAGCAAGGACAAAATGTTTCTGATAATCACGCGCAACGTCTTCCAGAAACAGGCGAATCAAGCAACTTGTTAGGAAGCATCGGAACGGTTGCTTTTGCTGCTACAATTGGTCTGTTTGGTCTAAAAAAGAAAGATGAATCTTTAGATATCTAATCTTAGTCTTAATCTTTTTAAAGTATAAAAGAGAGAGCAATCTCTCTTTTATATGATTTTTATTTTAGCTATGTTTTTAATATAGCTATACTTTTAGAACCTCATGGAGAAGAAGAAATTGAGCAAGGTGATTACTTTAGTAATATCAGATAATCTTTTTAATCCGTCCATGCTGATTTTAAAAAAATACTTTGATTATGAAGCACTCGACCCTTCAACTTTTGAAGTAGAAAATGTCAGGAGTATTCGGAAGGTCGGTTATACGACGGAGCAAGAGAAAGCTATTGTAAAGGAGTATAAGCTATTCCTGCAACTATCAGCTGCGGGGAAGAAGGTAACCTGGTATCATGTCCGAAAGGGCAAGGAATATGGTCTATCTAAGACACAAGTGTTGTCTATATTAAAAAAACATGGAATTTTAGATCCAGAACTACATAGAAAGAATAGGAATTATGAAAAATAAACTATCGAGATTATTGCTATCAAAATGGATAGCTGAAACTGTTTACTTTGTTGGACTTGTTTTTATAGCTGGCACAGCTTTACTTTTTCTACTCAATCATTATTTAAGAATTGGGTATGACATCATTCACGTTATCGCTTTAGTCCTCTTATTTGCTTATGTCATCATCGGACTGTTTGTCAGCAATAAGAGTGAAAAGATTGGTGTTTCTAAAACGTTCTTTAAAATCGTGATCTCTTTTGGCTATCTAGCTATTGTCAGCTATTTTAAAGGAGTATTTTTTGATTATATTACGCATCCTTACATAGCAGCCATCTTCGCATTATTTTTCGCTATCTCTATTTTTTACTTGTCTAGATACAATAAGTTGATCTTTAAAGAAGTCTTTAGAGGACAAACAGGAATCAATTTCCAAATTGATGATAACGACCCCGAAAATATTAAATCCGGGGCTATAATGGCTATTAAAGAACGGATTAAAAGAAAGTGGGAAGATAAGGTAGTGGTAGAAGGGGTATCTTTGTATGAAGATAAAGGAACCATTATCACACTGTTCAATCTTAATCTAAATAATCGCTTATTGGGTGTTCCAAAACCTCGCCTCATGCGTATTACTTTAAAATTCAGCATTCCAGAAGAAGGATAAGGAGAAAATATGAATCAGCCTAACTTAAATTACGAACAAGACAAATTTCTTTTAGAGAAAGGGAAATTTGAAACCTATAAGGATAAATGGGAAATATTGAAATCAGCTATGGAAGCCAATGACTCTCCACTATCTGCTTTCTCCTTGAGTTCCGAGGGTGACTACGAAAATTTCCTATTAGCTGTTATGTCTGGCCAATGGACAACAGAAACAGGAAAATTCTTCGTGAATATCACTCAGCCGATTGGAATCTCTAGCTTCCTTTCTGCCGAAAGAAATTCTGAGGGATATGTATATAACGAGCAAGGGGAGATTGTTTTCAATATAGTAGACATCGACGAGGCTCAATTGTTTACATTGAGCGAAATTGAAGAGTTGATCCCTAGCGAGTATCAAAATGAAAAGTTCATTATCCCTGAAGTTGAAGCAAAAAAAGAATGGAGTAGGAGCACCTATATCCCAGAAGCAGTTGACCTAGAAGAAACTATTGTATCTAATTCTCTTCCTATTCCTGAAGATATCTCAGGGCTAGAAGAATCAGAAAAGGTTGACCATACACAGAATGCAATCAGTATTATCAATGCAACTATGGCAGCATTCCGCTAATAAGGAGTAGCTAATGAAAATTAAGAACCCTTTAATACTAGCTATTTCTCTTCTTCTCATCCTATATGTTCTGTTTAGTAAACAGATATCTTACCATCTTATCAGGCACGAAACAAAGGGATATTCCATTGAAAAGGTGACTAGAGAGGAAGTTGTTAAGAACCAAGAAGAAGAGGCTGGAGATTTCAACTTTGATAACGTCAGTTCAATTTCTGCTGAGCAGGTGCTATTTAGTCAACGGGATAAGGCAAAATTGCCTGTTATTGGATATATATCTATTCCTGATATCGATATGAAATTACCAATATTTAAAGGAGTAGGTGGCGATAATATGGTTTATGGATCAGGTACACTTTCCCCTAATCAAAAGATGGGTGAGGGAAATTATTCCTTAGCAAGTCATCATGTTTTTGGCATTGAGGAATCCGAAAAAATGTTATTCTCTCCTTTAGATAAGGCCAAAGCTGGCCAGTCTTTATTTCTCACGGATAAGAAATCTGTTTTTGTTTATAAAATCACCGAGGTATTTGTGGTTGATCCTGAGCAGGTAGAAGTTCTGGACGAAGTTCCTGGAAAGAAGGTAGTCACATTGGTTACTTGTACCGACCCAGAAGCTAGTCAACGCTTGATAGTTAGAGGGGAATTGGAGAGTGTAAGGGATTGGAAGAAAACCGACTCTCAAATATTTAACAGTTAAAAACAGCTTAATAGCTGTTTTTTTGATTTATTTTATAAAAAAGATAGAAAATTTATATTTTTGAACTATGAAAGATGAAATGGTCATATTTTTTTGTTATTATCTTATCATAAAAAGAAAATAAGGAGGTTGCTTATGGGGAAAGTCGTTCAGATCGGGATGAAAGTAAATCCTGTCACTAAAGAACAAATTGAGCTGATTGCAGCTCATTACACCATTCAAACTGGCAAGAGGCACGGTCAAAAAGACGTGATTGAGTCTCTTGTAGCTCAAGAATATAAAAAGATAAAGGGATAATATTTAAAAATAAAGCGAGGTAAATCTTATGAAAACAAATACAGGTAAAAAAGTATCATTGTTTGCAGTAGCGACATTGGCGCTGGCTGGTTCAGCTTTTGCAGTGAAAGCGGAAGAGCAAGAATCTACTCTTGTGAATAAGAGTGAGTTTCAACCTACAAAGGCTGATGTCACAGCCACAGATGTGGAAGCTGCTAAAAATGAAGTGGAAAAGGTAGGGCACCAAACAGCTCGACAAGCTTCCGTAGTGGAAGGTAAGACTGCTGAATTACAGAGCGCAGAAGAGGATTTGAAAGTCACGGAAAAAGCTAAAGATGAAGCTCAGATGGCTTTGAAAAAAGCTACGCCTAAAGCTATTGCTGAAACTAAAAAAACTATTGTAGGCTTAGAAAAAGACCTTGAACGTAACGACAATGACGCTCAAGGCAAACAGGCTTTACTAGAGGCTCACAATAAGGATATTAAGGAGCAGGAGGCTACTGTTTCAAAAGCAGAAGAAAAGGCTCAGGAAGCGGGGAAAACCCGTGACAAGGCAAAAGAAGCAGTTGAGCTTGTCAAGAAAGACCTTAACAATCAGTCTATCGAAAAAGCTAAGGAAGATGCGGACGTTGCAACTCAGAACGTAGGTACAGCTCAAAAAGCTCTATATGAAGCTAAAAAAGAATATAATGCTGCCTTGGAGAGCGATAAAAAACGGGAAGAGCATATTCAAGAGAAAAAAGCTGAACTGGTAAGCAAAGAAGGGAACGCAGACAACGCCCAAAGTCTTGTTGAGAAGCTGAAGCAGGATAAATCTTCTGCTTTATCTGAACAGAAACAAGCTAAATCGGCACTAGCAAAAGCTCAAAACAAGCTTGATTCCATTAACAGTTTCACTATTTCTCCTGAATATAAGACTTATTTGAAACAATATGCTACTAGCCCATCAGGTAGTCAGGCTTCTAAAGAGGCTTTGCAACAATTGGCCAACATGAATGCTTCTTTATATGCTGCAAATGTCTTTAAAGGTAATCCAGACGAAGATACCAAAATGCTTGATTTGAACAATCTTTCAAAAGACGAGCAGGAAACTCTTTCTCTATTTGCAGCTGATTTAATCAATCAAGTACGTGAGCAAATGGGGGTGAAAAAATTAACGGTCTCTCCAGGGGCGGTTAAACTTGCTGGTAAAGTAGCTGATAACTACGTGGCTGATAATTGGGGTTGGAAAGAATTAACTGATCCAGATAAAGGCCACAATAACACTGCGATTAACAAAGCCGCTAAAGAAGAAGGCTTGGAATACGCTCCGGCAAATGATTTTCAAATTTACGAAAACCTTTATAATCGTAAAGGAGAGTCAAATCGTATGAGCATGAGTAGCGCCAAGCAATTCATTTTTGAATCGGTGCGTAAATTCCTATTTAACGGGAAAGAGTGGGAGCATGCCAAGAGTGTGTCTGGGGTAAAAGACCGAATTGAATACCTCGGTATTGATTTTTCCGTGACTCCTGAATCAACCAATTTGCATGCCTTATTTGTACCAACCATCTATATTAAGTCAAATTCCTCATTTGACCGCACTGTTATCGATAACCCTAACGCAAAAGGAGCTGTCGAAAAAGTTTATAAAGAAGCTGAAGAAACCCTGAAGGCTGCCAACTTAAAAGTGACCGAAGCATCATCTAAGCTCGACACCGCCGAGAAAGAGCTGAAAAAGGCTCAAGAGGCAGTCGCACAAGCCCAAAATGAGCTACAAAATGCTCTTGGGGTAGAGTTGCAGGGCGAAGTGAAAAAAGCTAATTTAGAGGCTGCTAAACAGGCCTATAAAGAAGCTGAAAAAGCCAAAGAAGATGCTGAATTGAAAGTAGCAAACTTTAAGGCTTATGTCGAGAAGAAAAAGGTTGAATTAGCCAAATTAGAACAGGAGCTTGAAGCTCTTTCAAAAGAGGCAGATAAAGACAATGCTTCTGTAGACAATGAAAAGGCGAAATTAGAAGAACTACAAGAAAAAGCTAACAAAGTAGCCGAGGAGTTGAAAGACCTTGCTGCTGAAAAAGCGACTATTGTAGAAAAGGTGGCAGCTGCAAAAGAAACTCTCAAAAAATACGAGAGTGCTCCTGAAGATTACCGCAAAGCTAGTGAGCAATTAGTCGAGATCCAAGGTAAAGTTGAACAGTTAAAGAATGAACTGGAAAAGGAAGTAGAAGCTTTAAATACATTGAACACCCTTTTAGGTGAAAAGAAAGCCTTATATGCTGAATTGAAAGCTCAATTTGATATGCAAAATATCACTAATCAATTGAACCAAGCTCAAACTGGTTATTATCCTGGCATTAGCACCTTTAACACTAACAATGAAGAGCCAAAGACAGAATTGGCTAAAGCTGTTGAAAAAGGAACTGTTAAGCTGTCAGTCAACTATGCTGGCCATCAATCAACAGAACCTATTGAAAAGGTGTCTAAGGCCAATACATATCTGCCATCTACAGGACAAGTAGAGAATGCTTATTTGTTATTTGCCGGATTGATGATTCTAGGGGCGTTTGTCTATAAGCTCAAACCCGCTAAAAAAGGTGAACAATAAATTATTTATAAAAAAGTATGTCAATCTGACATACTTTTTTGTTATATGGCAAACGTAAGTTCTACCAGAAAATGAACTTTAAAATTTTTTTAGTTATTTTATTGCAAAATCTAATCAGTTGCATATATAAATATGTATTGGGCGTTTTTCGGGAGTGGCACTAACATCTTTCCGAAAAATTAGGACTTTCTTGAAAGATGTTTTTGAGTGTGCTATTGCTCCTTTCGGGTATTTTTTCTGATATATATAGTATTTTCTTCGGACAAAATCTCTCTAATTTCTGGCGGTAGCTGTTCTTCATCGAGAGGAATATCTACTAGGCCAATCACTATCTCCTCATTCAGTCTTTTCACATCAACCGTATAATATTTTGAAAAAAGAGAAATCATATCCTCGCTATTCAATATTATGCTTCTGGTCTTACTCATACTCTATTCCCCTCTAAAATCTCGTAAAGGATCATCATCTTCCATTTCCATCAGCAGTTTTTCTATATTATCCAATCGGGTATTTACAGCTTTTATTTCTGTTAGATACTCTTCTGGTTTCGTTATAAGGGCATTATTCTCGAACGTATTCTCTGTAACAAACTCTTCTATTGTATTCGTTTCCGCGTCGAGAACCTTGATTGTCTTTGCTTCTGAGATAAGAAGAAAATTATTTCCCCCGTAATAGTTTGCTGGCCGCAAAGACAAGTTTTTAATTTGTTCTAAATACTCCGGATAGATGTTCACGATGGCCAG
>ERZ773072.365-NODE-365-length-26635-cov-3.704364_pt1 | contig 26635 bp, 21 predicted proteins | sample MGYA00580617_ERZ773072 | MGnify/ENA primary metagenome ERZ773072 (study PRJEB29015, sample SAMEA2737970) | human oral metagenome | biome: human oral; feature: human-associated habitat; material: dental | place: China | collected 2122 ...
GGAGCAAATCGAAGGAGTAGACTACTCCGAAATGTTCCCTACTTTCAAAGGAAACTCCGCTTTAATGATTTCTGAAACAGCTAATGCGCCAGCAAAGCTCATCAAAGGATTCAGAAAAGCTGCTGAGAGACCGGCTTTGAAATCCGCATACTTGCAAGAGACATTCTACATTGGAGATGAAAACCTCGACGCTCTATCCAACATTAAATCTAAAGAAGAAATGCTTGGAGAAATCATCGGATTACTTCAATCTCCTATCAAGAGATTACTTTCCGCTTTGGAAAATAAAGGCGAAGCTGCAGCTCCAGAAGCTAAAGCTGAAGAAGCCGCTCCAGCAGAAGAAACTCCTGCAACCGATGCAGAATAATAGATACTCAAAAAATAATATAATCGTTCAACAACAAAAAACATTACAAAAATGTCAGATTTAAAAAATTTAGCGGAAACGCTTGTAAACCTATCAGTAAAAGAAGTAAATGAATTAGCTGCTATCCTTAAGGATGAGTACGGAATCGAACCAGCTGCTGCTGCTGTTGTAGTTGCAGGTGGTGCAGCAGGCGGAGACGCTGCTGAAGAAAAATCAGAATTCGATGTAATCCTTAAATCAGCAGGTGCTTCTAAATTAGCTATCGTTAAATTAGTTAAAGATTTAACAGGTGCAGGTCTTAAAGAAGCTAAAGACATCGTAGATGGCGCTCCTGCTCCAATCAAGCAAGGAGTTCCAAAAGATGAAGCAGAAGCTCTTAAAAAACAACTTGAAGAAGCTGGTGCTGAAGTAGAATTGAAATAATTCTCATTCATCATAACAAAAAACCGTTCGCAAGAGCGGTTTTTTTATTTATATTTTCTGAAATTTGCCCCCTAAAATTTATGAACGATGCTTAGCAAAGATTTTTTTACCTACCAGGCACAGACCACTCCTTTCGCTTCGGGCTTTGAAGTAGAACGAGCAGAGGGCAGCTATATCTACGGTAAAGATGGACGGAAATATTTAGACTTCGTGGCGGGGGTTTCTGCCAATACACTCGGGCATTCTCACCCAAAAATCATCAATGCCATAAAGGAGCAGGCAGATAAATACCTCCACACAATGGTCTATGGCGAATATGCCCAAGAGAAACCCGTAGCACTCTGCAAGCTACTGGCAGAAGCTACACCAGAGCCTTTGGAAGTAACCTACCTCGTTAATTCTGGTGCAGAGGGTATAGACGGTGCCCTAAAACTCGCTAAGAGATACACAGGCAGAGAGGAGATTATCTCGATGAAGAATGCCTACCACGGAAATACTCACGGTGCCCTCTCCGTAGCGGGCAATGAAGTGCATAAGCGCGAGTTCAGACCTCTCCTTCCTATGGTTAATTTCATTGAATTTAATAATCCTGAAGACTTTGATAAAATCACTGAAAAAACCGCCTGCGTTATTGCTGAAACCATACAGGGAGCAGCAGGATTCCTGGTGCCCGCCCCCGATTATTTCAAAAAGCTAAAACAAAGATGCGAAGAAGTAGGCACTCTCCTCATCTTAGACGAAATACAGCCTGGCTTCGGGCGTACAGGCAAGCTCTTCGCCTTCGAGCATTATGGCATCGTGCCCGATATCCTTGTGATAGGCAAAGGTATGGGCGGAGGCGTACCCGTAGGGGCTTTTATGGCTTCTCGGGAGATAATGCAGAGCCTCTCCCACTCTCCAAAGCTGGGGCATATCACCACTTTTGGAGGTAATCCGCTTATCGCTGCAGCTTGCTACGCCACACTTAAAGAGCTCTTAGAAAGCAACCTAATGAGCGAAATCGACAGAAAAGAAAAGCTCTTCCGCGAGCTCCTCGTACACCCTAAAATAAAGTCCATAAATGGAAAAGGACTAATGCTCGCTGTAAATCTCGGTAGCCCAGAATATACCCTCTCCGTAGCCAAACGCTGTATGGAGCAAGGGCTTATCGTCTTCTGGCAGCTCTACCGAAACGAATTCCTTAGAATCTCCCCACCACTCAACATCACCGATGATGAAATAAAACACGGCTGTGAAATCATCCTCAACACCATAACCGATGAGGCAGCCGTAGCACGGCAGGCACCCACTGCGTGGGGAGCACATAGGACAAGCTAACCACGCACTGCTTACTGCCTACTGCCTAAAGCTAAAAGCCAGAAGCTGTCAGCTATTGTGAAATAGAAAACCCAAATCAGGAGTATAAACTCCTGATTTGGGTTTTCTTATAAAGCAATTATTAAAGATTAATATACTTAAAGCGCTGGATTTTTTAGTCTCGCATCCTGTGGGAAAGGCAGGGTATAGCGAGGGTCTTTTGAATTGAGCTTATACTCTTTACCATCAAATGTATGGATAATCTCAGGTTGGGTAGTACGCCTTAAATCAAACCACCTAAGCCCCTCAAAAGAGGTCTCCCTTGCTCTTTCATTGAGGAGTTCGGTATAATAATTTGCTCCCGAGAGGGCATTTATCCTTGCGGTAAAGTTGGAAAGCCCAGTACTATTATATCGCTTCGCTGCCAAATCTAAAAGTGTAGCTTTTGAAGCTGCTTCATCTCCTAATTTCGCTTGTGCTTCTGCTTTTATTAATACGATTTCCCCTACTCGGAAAGAGCATTTCAAGCTGTTGTTGCTATTATACTTGGTCGTTTGCCAGTTTGCCCCATTTTTCACAAAATATTTAGCAAAACGGAGGTCATTTACTTGGTCAAATAACGCAATATGCTCATCACTCGCCCTTGAAAAGTTATTGGTTCGGGAGTTCATATTCATATCCAAGTTCATAATAGATTCGGTAGACTGAAAACTGCTTGGCAGTACCGTAAAGTGATTAAAATCTTCTAATGAAGAATTGAGCGCGAGGGCTTTTTCTGCTTCATTTAAGGCATTTTGCCAGTCATTCCTATACTGGAATACACGAGCCTTGAATGCGTGAAGAGCGGCTGTAGTAAATCTATAATTATACCCTGCACTGAATGATTTTTGATGGATAAGCGCCTCTGCCGAATGAATATCCGAGAGGATTTGGGAATAGACCTCATCTAATGACGCACGAGGGAAATCCCCTTCAAGGCGTACAGAAGTAATGAGCGGTACAGCTGCTGCTGCACCATTATTCCCGCTATAGGCTGGTGCATAAAGATTGACAAGCTGAAAATAAGCATAAGCTCTGAGTGCATACGCCTCTCCTAAAACTTGATGAAGCTCAGCACTTGGAGAAACCGTTTTCGTAGCATTCTCCAAAATATAATTGCAAAAGAAAATCGTCTGATAGAAAGAAGCGTAAGGCATCTCCACAGAGCCAGGGAGGGCATTGGCTTCATTCCAAGTAAATAATGCTTGCAGGTCTTCGGTTGCGGCATTTGCCTTTAGCTCGTCAGACTTTAAGCCTGCCCAAGCTGTGTGCTGAGGATATACTTCATAAGCTCGGGTAAGCAAAGCACGGAAATCTGAAAGGCTTTCAGGAATGACCTTCCCTGTTGGGGTTATGTCAAAAAATCTATCACAAGAACTAAGCCCTACCGAAAGCAATGAGATAACCAATAAAGATTTTATGATATTTGATTTCATTTTAATGTCTTTTATACTGTTTAACAAATTAAAAACCTACATTGAGACCGAATACAACGGCTTTTTGGATAGGTTGTGCATAGATATTTCCAAAAGTTTCAGGGTCAAAATACCCTTTATGTCCTGTACCGAATACAAAGAGATTTCTCCCCTCTACGGAGAACCTCAGGCTGGTGATGCCCGTAGCATTTAGCAATGTAGAAGGTAGTGTATAGCCGAGTTTTATACTGTTTATCCTGATATAGCTTACTTCCTTCATCCAGCTATCAAAATAGTTATATGATTTGGAAGCATCGGTGTTTGAGAACCAAGTATAAACCATAGCTCGGGAAGGTTCGGTATCTTGTCCGATAATTCTCGGCAAGTGAGAGCCCGTATTATTCGGCAACCACGCATTGAGAATATCCGCAGAGCCATTTAAACCTCTATCTACGGCCGTGAAATCATAAAGTGGATTACCTACCATCCATTGCTTAATATTGAAAGAAGCGGAAATATTCAAATCCCAATTACCAATAGTAAAAGCATTGGTAATACCTCCGTAATATTTAGGGTCTCTGTCTCCAATATAAGTAAAGAGATTGCGGAACTGCTCATCTGAATGACCTGTAAAGATCAGCCCAATACCATAAGGATCAGATAGCTTATAGAAATCCTCCGCAGAGACAATATCTCCATTTGCATTATAGAACTGAGGAAGCCCATTGCTGTCTAAACCAGCAGATCTTATCCCAAATACAGCATTGATAGGATAACCCTTGCCCGAAGGGAGGAACTTAAACCTCTCGCTATGGATTTCATCTATATTACTTCTATTTGCTGCAATATTAAATGTGGTAGTCCATTTAAATTTATCTTTATGGATATTCACTGTGGAAAGAGAGAATTCAAAACCTTTATTTGAAATTTCTGCCCAGTTTACATTGCTTAGAGAGAAACCTGTCTCAAGTGGAAGATTCTTCGTACCGATGATGTCTGTACCTTTCCTCTTGTATAAATCAAATGTAAAACTGATACGGTTCTTCCATAGTCCGAAATCTAAACCTGCATCCAGAGTAGAAGTTTTTTCCCATCTTAGAAGAGGGTTGGGTGCTCCATCTGCACGGATAACAGATTCTGTACTGTTGAGGATTCGGGCAGTGTTATAGACTCCGACGAAATGTGCTGAGGTATTCCTGTCAATATTACCTTGAAGACCGTAGGAGCCTCGCAGTTTAAACATACTGATGGTCTCATTATCTTTAAAGAAAGTTTCATTTTTCAGGTTCCACGCTACGGAAGCTGCCCAGATGGGATTCCATCTTTTCTTGGTCTCTGCACCGAAGAGATTAGTACCATCGTACCTCACACTTCCGAAGAAGGTGTATTTATTCCTGAAAGTATAAGACGCCGTAGCAAAGAATGAAGCATAGGCATTCTCTGTAAAAGTATCTCGAGTAGGGATATAGTTGGCATTCGTATACTCATTATTCGGAATATTGAGCGGAATGGAGGTTCGTGTTCTTGGGTTATAGCCATACATCTGGCTGAAGACCGTCTCGTATTTTGTTTTTCTGATTTCTGAACCTGCGAGGAGATTTAAATCGTGGGAACCGAATTTCTTATTAAACTCGAGTAGGTTCTTAAAATTATAATCAAAGCCAGCACCATTAATTACATTATAGTAATCTCCTTCGGGGATGATGTAGTTTTTAGTTCCCCCAGACAGCGTACTGGAAAGCTCTCTCCTCTTCCTGAGGAAGTAGGTATTAGCAGCAGCATACCTTTCGGTCTTCTGGTCTTCAAAGACGAGACCAAGCTGGGAGCGGAACTCGAGGTGCTTAACGATTTTATAGTTTAAATCTACTATAGCTCGTAGGGTTTTAGACTTGAGGGTGTATTGGGTATTATTTCGCTCCTCTATATAGTTATAAGGTATGCGTGTATCTCCTTCTATATAGTTTACATCTTGGTCATAGATATAATTGCCCTGCTCATCTCTTGGTTTCAGGTACGGATTAACGGTTCTGGAATAGAAGGTAGGCGTAGTATTACCCCCAGAATCCGAAAGGAAGGAGGACTGCTTGGAGGAAGTACCAAAGAGGGAAAGCCCGAGGCGGATTTTATCATTTACCTTATAATTATTCTTTAAGCTAAGGTTGAACCGCTCAAAATCGGAACCGATAACGGTAGACTGCTCATTATAATAACCGAGAGAGGCATAGTAGTTATAATTCTCTAACCCACCCGAAAGGCTTACCGACTGCTGGTGGTTAATCGCTGTTCTGTAAAGGAGTTTTCCCCAATGGGTATTGGTTTTCCTAAGGGCATTTATTTGGCTTTGGGAGAGATTACTGATGGCGGAAAAGCCTCCACTTCTGTAATTATCCCAATCGTTATTCGCCATTAAGATACGGGCAACGGCGCCATTATCTTTTCGGTATGAATCAAGATCAGAACGGCTTGCCATTAGCAACTCAAAATCCACCTTTTGGTTGGAGTCCATCAGGTTGAGTTTAGAGAAATCTGGACGGAGATTGATGAAAGTATTGGATGAAAAATTAACATTCATCTGTCCTTTTTTACCAGTCTTGGTTGTGATGAGAATAACGCCATTTGCCGCCCTTGCACCATAAATAGCAGTAGCGGAAGCATCTTTTAGGAGGGTGATGTCTTGGATATCCTCTGGATTAATCCCTGCAATAGAGTAGTTTTTCAGTTCATTGATATCTCTACCTGCATCAAAACCTGGAGCCTGGTTGCCCTCCATAGGCATACCATCGATAACCCAAAGAGGATCTACCGCCCCAGAGAGGGAAGCTGTACCGCGAATTCTGATGGGAGATATCTGCCCAGGGGCGCCTGATGAAGGGTTAATCATTACCCCTGCGACTTTCCCTTGAAGCATCTGATCTACAGAAGCGGTTGCCTTTTGCTCAATGTCCTTCATCTTTACAACACCCACCGAAGAGGTGAGCTTGCTCTTTTCAATTTTCTGGAAACCTGTAAGGATAAGCTCTTTTATCGCTGTTTCCTTAGGCCTTGCAGAGTCTTTCTTAGCCTGCTCGGTAGTCTGGGCAAAGAATACTGCCGGCAAAAAACCGAGTAAAATGGTTGTTTTATTCATTGTTTCATTCTTTTTTTATTTCATTTTCTTTCCCGACCCACTGGCGTGGGGAGCACACCGTAGCCGGTGAGGCAATTATTTCATTTTCCTTCCCGACCCGTTAGCACGGGAGGCACACTGTAGCCAGTGAGGCAATTATTTCATTTTTGTTCCCGACAGGTTCATTTTTGTCTCCGACAGCCCACTGGCGTGGGGAGCAATTATTTTTTAAGTGCCCCACCTGCAAGGTGTAAGTGCCTGCCGTGCTACGGCTAAGTGTATCACCAGCTACGGTGTGTGGGGAGCAATTATTTCTATTGGCCTTGAATTATTGAGCATCCAAAGCACGGTTGAGCCTAATAAGCAAATCGGCATAGTGGTTACGAGTAGCTTCATCGCCAGAGTTCTTAGCACTGAGGATGATTTTCCTCACTTTTATCAGTTCGGAACGCTTAGCGGAACCTACCTCGGAGAGGCGCTTCATACCATTAAAATAGAGGCTGAGGTTTTTCTCATCATTATGCTCATCAGTATCGTGAGGGTGGTAGGCATAATCGCAGACCATAGGCATCCTGCTATAGAGCGACTTCTCGGTCTTTGCATAGAGGGTATTCACATCGATGATAAGAGCATCTATATAGTTCTTCTGGGTCATTCGCTCAGCAATTGTAAGGTTCTTTTTCTTCATCGATTTTTTAAAAATAAAACTCCTTAAATCACTGAAAAGCTCGGAAACCGTCATCACTCTCTGCGAAGGTTGAGCCTCTTTGAGAAACTCAAATTCGAGTATTCTGAGAAGCCTGTCATCCTTCATCAGATGGTAGAGAATGGAGGATTGCTTCTCTCTGAAAACAGTATATGGAGACTGATCTACAAATCCCTTTGGGGTGTTTTTTGCTGGGCGAAGCTGATGCTGGAGTTCATTCACAAACAGCCACTCGGGGAGGGTAAGGATATGCTCTTTGAGGAAATCCAAAGCCTCTTTTTGAGTTTCATAAGGCACGGGAGTATAGGTTGTGAGTCCATCACCCTTTACGCTTGGAGTGAGATAAATGCCCCCAATATTGGCAAGGGTATGATTGTTATAAACATACCATTGGTTGATTACTTGATTATAAAAAGCCTTTGCTTGCTCATAATCTTCGCCTTTTTTAGTACTCCATTCTATGATGTGAGGGATGGTCTTTTTAAGGTTGATAATGCCGTATGCCCCTGCTTTCATTGCATTGTCTCCTAAATCTTCGGCTTGGGAGCGAGGGTCTATAGTTTCGGACTGCTGCTCGCCGTAGAAATAGAGAGGGTCTCCCTGATGTGCATCTAACCAAGAGCGGGTAATGGTGAGCTCCTCTTGTGGAGAGGCCTTCCCCGTCCATCTATACCCCCAGCCGATAGCAAATTTATCATACGCACCGATTTTAGGGGTGATTTGCTTTACACCATCTCCCTCCTGAGCTACATAATTAAACCGTGCATAATCCATAATAGAGGGTGCAGTACCTCCCATTCTCTCTGTAAATTCAGGTGAACGAAGAGCCTCCACAGGATAGGCAAAGGAAGCACCCATATTGTGCTTCAAGCCGAAAGTATGCCCCACCTCGTGAGAGGAAACAAAGCGAATAGCGTGTGCCATTTTAGCATCTGGAAAAGTGTTATTCCTAACCTGAGGATCGATAATACCCGTCTGAACTCTCATCCAAGATTGGAGTAGAGTCATTACATTATGCCACCAGATAATATCAGCTTCCAGTATTTCACCTGTACGAGGGTCTACCACAGAAGGTCCAAGGGCATTTGCCATAGAAGAAGCGGCATAAGTAATTACGGAATAGCGTACATCATCTACATCAAAGTCTTTATCATCCGGGTCTGGGAGCTTTGCAGAGATTACATTTTTAAACCCGGCTTCTTTAAAGGCCTCATTCCAATCCGAAACTCCGTCTATAATCGCCTGCTGCCACTGCTTAGGAGTAGCAGGGTCTATATAGTATAAAATAGGCTTCTTAGGCTCTACGAGCTCACCTGCGAGATATTTATTAATATCTTCATCTTTCGGTTCAAGACGCCATCGGGTAATGAGCTCTTTCTTCTCTACCTTTTGCTGCTTGTCTGAGAAATAAGTTTTAGGTGTAGTAAAATACCCAATTCGGTCATCTGAAAAGCGGGCAACCATAGGCTCTGGAAGTAAGACAATATTTGTAGTAGTCCCCACAGTGAGGTCTGCCTTCTCAGCGGTAGTCTTTCCCTCACTTACCTGAGTAGTAAGGTTGGCTTTAATAATAATATTCTGTGGAAAGCTCTTCACCTCACTGATAAAAGAATCTTTGGTGCGCACAGAGCCTCCCATTCCTATATTATCAAAAAGGTTATTAAAACTTTTGGAAGTGCCATTAAATACATCATTTACCTGAATAACTGCCGTAGAATCTTTCCCAAAAGCCTTTATCTCAAAGCCTTCTATAATAGATTCACTATAATTATCTCTTACAGATTTAGCAATATTATCCTTTTCATTTACGCTGATTTCTGGGTCAAAAGTCTTTGCCCAAATCTTTTTATTCTTAGTGTCTTTATAAATCCTAATGAGCTTATTTTCATAATTAATTCCCTTATTTACTCCTGCATTATTAATTTGTGCAGGTACAGACGAGATTTTATTCACAAGGAGCAAGTCCTTACTCAAAACTTCATTAGGAATTTCAAAATAGATTTTCTCCTTTACCTTATGAATGGTGAAGAGCCCTTTCTTAGTTTGAGCCCCTTTCAGCAGGTCGGAATAAGTAGATAGTGCATCTTTTTTATCAATGCTATCTTTTTTAGTAATTTTTAGTATTTTTACCTTTTTTGTTTTCTTTGCTTGCGAAAAACCGATACCCCATTGAAGAGCTAATAGTATAAAGGCGAGTTTTTTCATTATCTTTTAATTTAAGGAGTGCAAAAGTAAGTAATCTTCTGCAAAAAAATAAATGCCTCAGCCATAGTATGGCAAGCAATTATTTTAATCCACACTAATGTGTATTTTTGTCCTATGAAAAAGTATGTATTCGGTATAGTCTTCGGTTTGATTCTCGCTTCCTGTGGAAGTGACGATGATATCTGCCTTAGCGGAGAAGGCACCCCCAGAATGAAAGTAAAATTCCTCAATACAGGAAATAACGCCTATAAAATTCCTAAAATCTTTGTAGATGTAGATTATGGAAACGGGCTCAAAAATGTTATCAATACGAGTAATGTAGATTCTGTCCTCATCCCCCTCCGTGTAGACAGAAGTGAGAGCACCCTAATAAGGGTTCGTACAGATAAGGATACCATAGGGAGCGTACTCCAATTTTATTATGGCACAAGTACCCAATATGTATCACCAGCCTGTGGCATGAAACTCCTCTATAATAACCTCAGCGGTAAAATAGAGAGCGGAAACCTTATAAAATCAATACAAAATCAGCAAACAGAAATCAATGATGAGAACCTTACCCATTATCACTTTATTTTTGATGCTAATGACTAACTGCCTCCTTGCGCAGAGTATCAAGCCCGATTCATCAGCCAGTAAAAGAGCTTTTATCCTCGGCTTTGATGTGATGAATGCCAGCATATCTGTTTTCTCAGATAATAAATTATACCAAGGTTATATCTCTACCCAGCTAAAAAAACATACCGATATAGTTGCTGACCTCGGATATGCTCAAAATACCTACGAAAAGAATGGCTATGATGCCTCTACCAACGGTTTTTTCATAAAAGCAGGTGCCCAGTATATGCTGATTAAAGATTACGAAAATCCATTCAATGGCTTCTATATCGGTGGAAAAGCCTCTGCATCATTCTACCGACAGGAATACAGAAAAATCCCTATACGAGGGCTAAACAGTGGTGATTCCTTCGTCACCTACCCACAAAGTAGTCAGTCTTCCTACTGGCTGGAAGCCGTGGCAGGAGGCAGAGTACAGCTTTTCAATTCCAGATTTCTGATAGATGTACAAGTACAACCTCGATACCTCCTTTACTCTACAAAACAGGAAGGCATAAAGCCAATGATAATCTCAGGCTTCGGAAGAGCCTCCTCCAACTTCAATATGGGCTTCTCTTGGAGTATCGCCTACCAATTCTAAGCCACAGAGCGGGGAGTGGTTAGCTATAACCTTAATCCAATCGTACATCATCTGAGGCTTACTGCCTAAAGCCTACTGTGCTCATACTGTAAGTTTCTTTCATACTGATGGGTAGAAAGGCATTAATAAGTTTAAAAGCAGAGTAATCTTTAAGATTCTCTACGGTAATATCAGCTTCATAGATGAGTTTTTGCTGCAGGAGAAACCGCCTCTGTACTCCATTGAGAAGATAGGTCTTAGGGGTAGCCCAACCTTTATCAGGATTAAAAAATACAAGATTGGAGAATGAAGTATCTGTAATCTTACCGTTTTGGGTAATGATAATTTCATCGGCAGAGGATTCCTTTTTCAGTTGGGTAATAGCTGCTCTATCGGCATATTTAAAACGATAATCCAGCTCAGGTGCCTCCACAAGCTCAAAAGTTTTAATTTCAGGGTAAGAATACTTAATAATTTCTGTTTTGAAATTTCCATCTAAATTATATAGGATTCGGAGCTTATATACCTCCCTGCTAGGGATTTTTATTGAAGAAGTAATCTCCATTAAATTGGGAACTCTCCCCTTGCCTTTCCAGTGATGAAAAGTTTCATTTACCCTCTTTTGATGGTAATCCAAAAGACAAGGGCGGAAGTGCTCTATCTTAATACTCTCAATAAATAGGTACATAGATTTTATTTTTCATTTCCTCGTATTCATCATCCAAACAACTTTTATGGGTAATGCCTCCACCACTATGGAAGTAGAACTTATCCCCATCTTTCTGTATCATTCGTATCATCACACAGCTGTCGAGGTTTTTACCATCAAACCAGCCACAGACCCCCGTATACCAACCTCGAGGGTTCTTTTCTGCCTGTAAAGTAACTTCAAGGGTTTTAGGTTTAGGAGCACCTAAGATAGAGCCCGCAGGCAATAGCGTATTAATAATGCTTCCCACTTTATTTTGAAAGCGAGGTTTTAGCTCTCCCGAGATTTCAGAGCTCATTGCAAAGAGATTTTTCTGTCTTGTCCTGATGAAATCTATACGCTGAAAATCTTCCACTCTCACATTATTCGCAACCATACTAAGGTCATTTCTAAGCAAATCTACTACGGTATAGTGCTCTGCTTTTTCCTTTTCATCATTTCTAAGTTGTTCCTCTGCCTCAGGGATTGAAGCATCAATCGTCCCTTTCATCGGATAAGTAGAGATTTTTCCATCTGTAATTTTAATAAAAGTTTCAGGCGAGAAGAATACAAAGCGACTAGGGACACAAACCTTATACTGTGCCTTGGAGAGGTAGAAAATCTCCTCCAAACTCCTATTGGTTTCCACAAGACTCCGCTGTGTATAGTTAATAAGATATGAATTTCCGAGCCTTAGGTTTTTCTTAACAATATCAAATCCCTTTTTATAGATTTCTTTTACTTCTGGAAAGGTTTTCCATTCTATATTGGCTTGAAATTCCTTTGGTTTAAAGTTTTTAAATCCCTGAAATTCTATGAGAATATCAGACTTCTGTAATTCTTCCACAGTATAGATTTCCAAATTCTCCAGAAGGAAATCTACCATAAAAAAGAACGGCTCTCCTCGAGTGGAGAAGCTGTCCATCCGCTCAAACTTCTGCTGAATACTCAATATCATTTTACAAAAATAAGATATTGTGGCATTAGTCTTTCTTATATTAGAAATAATTATACTTTTGCACAAAATTGAATTCAATGTCTAAAAACTTAGTTATTGTAGAGTCTCCAGCAAAGGCTAAAACCATCCAGAAGTATTTGGGAAAAGATTTCGAGGTGAAATCCAGCTTTGGGCATATCCGCGATTTACCCAAAAAGGGAATGGGGATAGACTTGCAGACTTTTACACCTGACTACCAAGTTTCCTCCGATAAAAAGAAACTTGTAAGCGAGCTAAAAGAAGCCGTGAAAAAAGCCGACACTGTATGGCTGGCTTCCGATGAAGACCGCGAAGGGGAGGCTATCGCTTGGCACCTCGCTCAGGAACTAAACCTTAAAGACGAGAATACAAAACGAATCGTTTTCCACGAGATTACAAAAAACGCCATACTAAAAGCGGTAGAAAACCCGAGGAAGATAGACAAAAACCTGGTAAATGCACAGCAGGCAAGGAGAGTTTTAGACAGAATCGTGGGCTTTGAGATGTCTCCTATCCTGTGGAAAAAAGTAAAGACAGGGCTCTCCGCAGGCAGGGTACAGTCGGTAGCAGTAAGGCTTATCGTAGAAAGAGAACAAGAAATCCGAGATTTCAAACCTACCTCCAGCTATAAAGTAGAGGGTATTTTCCAAAATTCTGCTCAGCAGGAGATTCCTACCAAGCTGAAAAGAGATTTCACCGAAGAAGCCGAAGCCGAGAAATTCTTAGAACAAGCAAAAAATACAGACTTCAGCGTTTTAAATGTAGAAGTAAAACCTGGTACTCGCTCTGCATCTGCACCATTTACCACTTCTACGCTTCAGCAGGAGGCATCAAATAAGTTAGGCTATGGTGTAACCACCACAATGAGAGTTGCTCAAAGGCTATACGAAGAAGGTTTCATCACTTATATGAGAACCGACTCTGTAAACCTCTCTCAAGAGGCGATTAATTCAGCGAAAAGCCACATCATACACGAGTTCGGAGAGGAATATTCCAAACCGAGGAATTATACCACAAAATCCTCTTCCGCACAGGAGGCGCACGAGGCAATTCGCCCAACCGATTTCTCAGTAAAAACCATTGGAGATGCTCAGCTCAATAAATTATATCAGCTAATTTATAAGAGAACGCTTGCTTCCCAGATGGCAAATGCCAAAATCGAAAAAACCATTATTGAAATCGGTAATTCTAGCCTTCCGACCCACTTTGAAGCACAAGGAGAGGTCATCATCTTTGATGGCTTCTTAAAGGTATATGAAACAACCAGAAATGAAGACGATGAAAACAATGAGCGTAGCCTGCCAAAGGTAGAGATCGGCGAAAAACTCTCATATAAAAAAATAATAGCGGTAGAAAGATTCACAAAACCTGCGCCTCGCTACACCGAAGCCGCCCTTGTAAGAAAACTCGAAGAGCTCGGCATCGGTCGCCCATCCACCTACGCACCTACGATACAAACCATCCAAAACAGAGACTATGTAGATAAAAGAGAAATCCTCCCGCAAGAAAGGGAAATCCTGAAAATGACGCTGGGAAAAACCTCTGTTAAAAAAGAAATCCTCACTGAAAAATTCGGAGGAGATAAAAACAAATTCGTACCAACAGATATTGGCGAAGTGGTCAATGAGTTTCTTATCAACAACTTTGGGGAGATTTTAGACTATGGCTTTACCGCAAAAGTTGAAGCCGATTTCGACAAAATTGCCGAAGGAAATGAAGAATGGAAAGAAATGATGACCCATTTCTACACCCAGTTTCATCCAAAGATAGAAGATGTAGAGGAAAATGCCCACCGTGCCAATGGCGAGCGCCTTCTGGGTAAAGATCCCAAGACGGGTAAGAATGTTTATGCCCGAATCGGTCGCTTCGGAGCAATGATTCAAATCGGCGAGAGCAATGATACAGAGAAACCTACCTATGCGTCGCTTCTCCACAACCAAAATATCGCTACAATCAGCTTAGAGGAGGCTCTCGAACTCTTCAAGATACCGTTTGACCTCCAAGATTATGAAGGTAAATCCGTCTCGGTAGGCGTAGGGCGCTTCGGTCCTTATGTAAAGTTTGGCGACTCATTCATATCCCTTCCAAAGGGCGAAGATCCTTTCTCTGTGAATCAAGAAAGAGCCGAAGAAATCATCCGCGAAAAACAAAAGGCAGATGCTCCCATCGCTCTGTATAAAGGCGAACCCGTTACTAAGGGTGTGGGCAGGTTTGGGGCGTTCATCAAGTACCAGTCGCTCTTCATCAATGTCCCTAAGAAGTACGATTTCGACAACCTTTCTCCTTCCGACATCAATGAGCTGATAGAAGCCAAACTCGAGAAAGAAGCCAACCGATACATTCAGCAATGGGAAAGCGAAAAGGTCTCCATAGAAAACGGTCACTGGGGTGCTTTCATCAGATACAAAAAGGCAAACATCAAGATTCCTAAAAAATCCAATGGCGAGAAATACACTGCGGAAGAACTTTCCACCATTTCCTTTGATGAGGTGAAAAAATGGATACAAGCGGAGGATAAAACCGCCTTTAAGGAAACTAAAAAAACCACCAAGAAAGCCACAAAAAAGAAAGATTAATTTTTTATTATACATCTAATTCACTTGCCCTCCTTATTTCAGGAGGGTTTTTATTTCCTGCAAACCCAATTAAACCACCTTCACACCAAAAACCACCTCACCCACCCTAAATGTTAAAATTTGATTAAGTAAAAAAATCAATAAATCATAAATAAACTACCATTTCATTATTAGAACAACAATAAGCATTCTATTTACACCTTATTGCAATCAAAAAATAAACAATTGTATTAAAAGGAATAGCGCCTGCACTATTCCGACAAGCATCTGCATCATTCCGACAACCTATTGCGCTATCCCGACAAACCCCTGCATTGCTCCGACAACCATTTGCACTATTCCGACAAGCGTCTGTATCATTCCGACAAACATCCGCACAATCCCGACACCCACTTGCGCCATTCCAACACCCACTTGCCATCCATAAACAAAAAAAAAATCCAAACCAATACATCATCGGTTCGGATTAATAATACCCTTGTTTTCTTAATAATTACACCTGCTCTCTTAAAAGCGCCTTGTTAATCTCCTTTATAAGCCCTGCGCCTTCATAAATAAACCCCGTATAAAGTTGGATAAGCGATGCCCCTGCCTCAAACTTCTCTATCGCATCTTGAGCAGAATGTATCCCTCCTACACCGATAATCGGAAACGCTCCGCCACTCCTCTGATGCAGAAAACGAATCACTTCCGTTGATCTGGCAGCCAATGGCTTGCCAGATAAGCCTCCTGCCTCCACTCGGTTGGGCGATTGTAGCCCTTCGCGAGACAGCGTCGTATTCGTAGCAATCACCCCCGCTATTTGAGTATCCTTCACAATTTCAATAATATCCAAAAGTTGCTCATCGCTCAGGTCTGGAGCTATTTTTAGGAGGATTGGCTTAGATTTAGGCATAGCTTCATTCATTTTTTGTAGCGTCGTCAGTAAGTATTTCAGCGGTTCCTTGTCTTGGAGAGCCCTCAGATTCGGCGTGTTGGGCGAGCTCACATTTACAACAAAGTAATCCACATACGGAAACAGCGTTTCAAAACAAATTTTATAATCATCCACAGCATTTTCATTCGGTGTCAGTTTATTCTTCCCGATATTCCCGCCAATCAGCACATTTGTGTTCTTTTTTAGCCGCTTTACAGTCGCCCGAACCCCCTCATTATTAAATCCCATACGGTTTACAATCCCAGAATCCTCAATCAACCTAAACAAACGCTTCTTCTCATTCCCTGGTTGTGCCTTTGGCGTTACTGTTCCTATCTCGATAAAGCCAAAACCAAGCGCCCACAGCTCTTTATACAGCTTCGCATCCTTATCAAGACCGGCCGCCAGACCAATAGGGTTCCTAAACTTCAGCCCGAATACCTCGCGCTCAAGTTTTTTATCAAAAATCGGACGAAGAAATGCCCTAAACATAAACGGACACTTGCCAAAAACTTTAAGTAATGAAAATGTGAGATTGTGAGCCCTCTCTGGGTCTAATTTAAAGAGAAAAGGTCTTATAAAACGCTTATACATATCAAAAAAATGTTTCCCAAAAGTACAAAAATTACTTATTTTTGCCCTCATTAAACCAAAAAATCTAAATTTATATACATACAATGAAATCCTATTTATCATTAATTGTAGCCTTTTTCCTACTCATTTCTTGCAATAAAAAAATAGAAGTAAAAGGAAATATAAAGAATGCTAACCCATTAGACAGAATTGAGGTCATCGAAGCCTCTGGCGTAGCCACTTTACCCCTCATCAACATCCCCGTAGATGAAAAGGGAAACTTCAGCGCCTCTTTTGACGCCCCAAAGAACGGAATGTACCTCTTTGCATACGCCGGTAAAGCCACAATGCTCTATCTGAAGAAAGGACAAAGCCTCGAGCTCTCTGGAGACGCCTCATCCTTCCCAGAAACAAACCAAATCAAGGGCGAAACAAAGGCCAACAACGATTTTCTTAAGAAAGCCGACGAAAGTTTCCTCAGCTACGCCAATAAAATCGATGTCCAAAAGCTCATAGAAACCGATGAACCCAAATTTATCAAGGATTTCAATAAAATTCTAACCGATCTCACCAAGCAAATCGATGATTTCGGCGCAAAATACAAGGCCGACAGCGAGGTTATCACCTACAAAAAGATGGATACCAACGCCAAACTCATCGGGCTAATCGATTTATACGAAAAATCTCACGCCCTCACCACAAAAAACAAAAGCTACAAGCCTGCGGCGAAGTTCACCGAGCTAAAAAAATCCCTCATAAACGATGAGGAAAAGATGGTCAAAGAAATTCCTGCCTATCGCCAGTTCCTGCTCGGCACCCTCAATAATGATTTCCAAAAATTCGCCCAACCGAAAATGCTCAGCAGCCAACAAACACCCCTCACCTCCGAGCTTTTCACCGATTTTATGAAACAGAAAAAGGATTTCTCCCAAACAACCAAAGATTACCTCTTTGCGTTCATCATCGCCAATGATATTAACTACGAAAACATCAAAAAATACGACAAAATCACCAAGCTGATAGACGAAAACATAAAGGATAATACCATAAAAGACAATCTGAAAGAGCTCCAAAAGGTACTGATGGGCTTCAAAGAAGGCACAGCGCCAGACCTCGCCCTTCAAAACGAAGACGGTAGCAATACAAACCTCAAAGACCTCAAAGGGAAGCCTACCCTCGTCGTATTTTATGCCTCCTACAACCCAAATATAGCCTTCACCCTCGTTCCGCAGCTCAAAGAGCTCAACGATACCTACAAATCCAAGCTCAATTTCGCCTACATCAACCTCGATGATACCCAAGACCAGTTCAAAAAGACCAGCTCCTCCCTCCTGAAAGGGCTTTCAGGCTCCAATTACTTCGTAAAAGACGGAATAAACTCTCCCGACGCCAAGAAATTCGGTCTCTACGCCTTCAAAATACCGAGCATTATCCTGATAGATAAAGATGGTAAGCTCTCAGGAAGGCCTTACTTCGGCATAGATGAGAATTTCACTAACCAATTAGAGAAACTCACTGGCATAAAAGCCCCTTCACAAGCTCCGCCAGCTGAAATCTCCCCTCTCCCAACCGAAAAAGCCCCTTCGCAACAGCCCGAGCAAGCAAAATAGACTTACAGTTATTTTAAATATTGAAAAAACCTGCCTTAGAAATCCCTAAAGCAGGTTTTTTTGTCCCAAATCACCTCCCATCTCACCCCCAAAGCTCCTCTACAATAGAATTGATTTGATAAATCTAAGCCTGTGCGTGTGTTTATTCAGCTCGCCATTAAAAATACCTATCGTATCAATATCATCAATCCGAACTTTCCCAAAAGAATGAATGATTTTCTGCCCTCCGAGCATTATTCCCGCGTGAATAATATCGCCATTCTCGTTTTCAAAGAAGGCTACTTCGCCGCCAACACATTCTTCAAGGAAATTGAGAGCCTCTCCACACTCCGACTGCCCCTCTGCAAACCTCGGAAGGGCAATTCCGTGTATTTTATATACCAATTGAACGAGCGCAGGGGCATCAAGCCCAAAAAAACTCCTCCCACCATAGAGGTAAGGAGCATTAAGGAAGCTCTGCGCTGTCTCTACTACGCTTTCTGGTGTGGCTGGCAGAGGCGGCACAGGACTTCCCGCACCAATTTCTGCACCCATCGAGAGCAGATACCGCCCCTCCTTCGTCTGCACAAAAGAAAAGGGAGTTTGTATAACACTACGAACGCTATTTCCCTCCTTTTTAAGTGAGGAAGAAACTACCCAGCCTTCTGTAGCATCAAAATCCATTGAGATTTTAGAATAATCTTTCTCTGTTTCTAAAACCGTACAGCTTTCTCCATAGAGCATCTGCGAAATAAGCTCAGATGTTTCATTAGGATGCCTACGAATGCAGATTAGAGGAAGTTTGCAACTTATTTTTTCCATAAATGAGGGTAGTGTTTATTTCCTTCGCATCAGGTTAAGACCGTCGCGCAAAGGTAGGATTAGATTTTCAAAGTCCGGGTCTTGAGCCGCTAAGTCATTCAATGCCTTGATGCTTTGCGTAGCTCTCTGTGTTGGGTTTTCCTCAAGAACTTTACCATACCAAAGTACATTATCAAACATCAGAACTGCCCCAGCTTCCAATTTTGGCTTAATCAATCGGAAATAATCTGGATAATTCTCCTTATCAGCATCAATAAAGACCAAATCATATCGCTCTGAAGTGTTTTTTAGATGGTCTTTTGCATCTTGAAGCAGAAAATTAATCTGATGAGCATAAGCACTTTCCTCAAAATATTTCTTAGGAAGGTACGCGAGGTCTTCATTAGTATCAATCGTCGTAAGTGTACCGTCTTTCGCAAGCCCTTCGGCGAGGCAAAGGGTAGCATAGCCTGTAAAAGTGCCGATTTCAAGGATGTTTTTAGGCTGGATGAGTTGAGAGATAATGGAAAGTAGCCTCCCCTGCTGATAACCCGAAATCATATGAGGCTGAGTAGTCTTCTGATAAGTCTCCCTCCTCAATCGCCTAAGGATAGCAGGCTCTTGGGATGCGTGAGATTCCAAATACCTGTCCATCTCCGAATGCAATTCTTCAAAATAGCTCATAGTAATGATAGTTAAAATGATGATTAATGGGAGTTAGGGGTTTAAAAGTTCTTGATTGATAATTGCCGAGCATACTTCGGGCTTTTCCCAATGCCCACAATGCCCGCAATCGAGGGTATAGACCTTAATATTGCTTCGCTCTGGAAGTGAGGAGATGAATAATTCATTCTTCACTGCACCATCATACCTCCCAGTGATGATGAGCACCTTTGCCTCTAAATCTTTAAGCGCAGAAAGGCGATTGGGGCGTTCTACCATACCGAGCTGAGCAGCTTTTACACCCTCTACATCTGTTGAGAGCGCAATTTCCCTTGCAAGGTTGATTTTTGTTTCTAACCTATCCTTCTCATTAGGGTTAAAGAGGTTGGGAATACTGTTATTAACGAACATTGAGAAATATTTATCTATGATTTCAATACTTCGGGTACGGATTTTTTTCTTCTCCTCATCGTCTTCCAATGCTGTGGAGAAGAAAAGCGTAAGCGAACGCAGCATTTCCGGATATTTCTCTGCAAAAGCAAGAGAAACATAGCCCCCCATAGAATGCCCAAGGAGATGAACCTCTCTAAGATTAAGGGAATCAAGTGTAGCTTTTACCTCATCGGCCATCATCTCCATTGTTTGTGGAGAGGACTTTACCTCCGAAAGCCCGTGCCCTGGTAAATCTACCTTTATCAATCTGAAATCTTTGGAGAGAAAGCCTTCCATATCTGCCCAGATACTACTGTTCTCCATAAAACCGTGCAGGAGCACCAAAACCTCCTTCCCTCTTCCTGAAATATTATAATGAAGCATTAGATACTGTTAAAAAAACTATGGTCGCAAAGGTAAGAAATAGATTTGTGAAGGGCTTTCTGAAGACTTAATTTATAAAAAAGTAGTATTTTCGTGAATAAAAATTGAGAAAAAGGAATGCAAAGGCTGCGGTACTCTAAATATACAAAGGTTATTATCATAGGAATAGATGCTGTTATTATCGCCTGCACATTCCTGTTTTTTTATTGGTGGAAGAGAGGTATTAGCATCAGTGATATCTTCACCGAAAAGAATATTACTACTGTATGTTTGCTACTTATTTTCTGGTTTCTCATCAGTGGGCGTACCAAGCTCTACTCCATCTCCCGAAGCCTTACCTATACCAACTATTTGGAAAGGCTCGCTATACATATTTTGTTCTTCTCTGGAGGGGTAGTACTCCTTACCAATATATCCGACAGCAGTATCTTCAAAAGCGAGAGGCTCTACATCTGCCTGAGCTTGCTGCTTATCTTTTTTGTACAGAAATCGGGCATTTTTCTCTTCCTGAAATATATTCGCTCCAAAGGTATCAACCATAGGAATGTAATGTTTATCGTAGAGACTCCCACTACCGAAATTTTAAGAGAAATTTTTATTAAAAGGAAGGACTACGGCTATCGAATTTTCAACTTCCCAAAGGAAGAAATAAACATTCAGAACTTAAAAAACTTCTGGAAAACACACGGCATCCACAGTATCTATATACCGTCTCAGAAAGCACTGCCCACCGAACTGGAAAAACAAATTTTCATAGAAGCAGAAAAAGATAAAGTGGAAATCATCCTCCTGCCCAACATTATCCAAACCCGATTTTTCGCCTACGAACTGAGATATATAGAGTCTCTCCCCGTATTATACCCAGCAAAATTTCCATTAAATTATTTTGCCAACTATACCATTAAACGCACATTTGATATCCTCTTCTCCCTCATTATCCTAATAGGAGTATGCTCGTGGCTCTTTCCCATCATCGCTCTGCTGATCAGGCTCAGCGGTAAGGGGAATATCATCTTCAAACAAAAAAGATATGGTTACCGAGAGGAGGTATTTAATTGCTATAAATTCCGAACGATGAAAGAGGATGAAAGCTCCACTTCTAAGATAACGGAGGAGAACGACAGCAGAATAACGCCTATCGGTAGATTTCTCAGGAAAACCAGCCTTGATGAGCTCCCTCAGTTCATCAATGTACTGCTTGGGGAGATGTCCGTTGTAGGTCCTCGCCCACATATGCTCGCCGTAGATGAGGAATTTAAACCCAAAATCGGAAGATACTCAATTCGTAGTTTGGTAAAACCAGGAATTACGGGGCTCGCACAGGTAAATGGGCTCCGAGGCGATAAAGGAGACCGAAATATTCAGATGAGAAAAAGGGTAATTGCCGATTCTTTCTATGTAAAAAATTGGAGTTTCAGCTTAGACCTTATCATCATTCTAAAAACCCTTATCCTGATGATTAAAGGAGATAAAAATGCCAGATAATATTAACTAAAAATTATAAAGATGAATAAACTATTGACTTTTCTAGCTGCATCAATGCTCGTTTTCTGCCAATCCAAAAAGGAAGAAAGCTCTGCTTCTACTCATAATGCTTCTCAAACCGAGAAAGCGGTGGCAGATTCTCCTCAAACTCCTCTCAAAGACACGATAAGCATCGTTGCCGCAGGGGATATAATGATTGGGAGTAAATACCCCTCCATCAGCTATCTGCCGAAAGATGATGCCGTAGGGAGTTTTAATGCTGTAAAAGACTATTTAAAAGGAGACATCGTCTTCGGAAACCTCGAAGGTACGCTTATAGACAATGGCTATACCCAAAAATGTGGGAAAAACGCCTCCAACTGCTATGCTTTCCAAATGCCCGAGCGCTACGGCAAGATTATAAAAGATGTAGGTTTTATGCTGATGAGCATCGCCAATAACCACGCTGGAGATTTCGGAGAAGCAGGCAGAAAACGAACCGCAGAGGTGCTGGACGAAAACGGCATCCTCTACGCAGGGCAGATAGAAAAGCCCTACATCACCTTTGAGAAAAACGGCGTAAAGTACGGCTTCTGTGCCTTTGCTCCGAACCGAAATATGGTGTCTATTTTAAACATCAAGGAAGCTCAGCAAATCGTTCAAGAGCTGAAATCTAAGTCCGACATCGTTATCGTATCCTTCCACGGGGGTGCCGAAGGAGCAAAACACACCCGCGTACCCCGCAAAAACGAAATTTTCTTCGGAGAAAACCGAGGCAATGTCTATGAATTTGCCCACTCAGTCATTGATGCAGGGGCTGATATCGTGCTTGGGCACGGTCCACATATAACCCGCGCCGTAGAGCTGTATAAAAATAAATTTATCGCATACAGTCTTGGGAACTTCAATACCTATGGAAGATTTAATCTGAAAGGAGTTAATGGTATTGCACCGCTATTGGATATTAAGCTGAATGCCAAAGGCGATTTCCTCTATGCAAAGGTGGTTTCCATAAAACAGACCGATGAAGAGGGCTTGCAATTAGACCCTAATGCTGGAGCCTTTCATCAGATAAAGAAACTTACTCTTGCCGACTTCCCAGAAAATGTTCTCCATTTTGAAGAAAATCCTGATATTATTAGAAAATAAGGGGAGATTTTTGCTTTAATAGCTTAAAATTTACGGTTTAATACCTCATCTACAAAAACCCTACGGCTTACGGCTTCGTAGCTTTCGGTCTCGCCCAGCTCTACCAAATCTTTGCTTTGGCTGGTACGCATAGAGTAGTTGGCAAGGTTGCCCGTCCGCTTACAGATGGCGTGTACTTTGGTCACATATTCAGCAGTGGCCATCAGTGCGGGCATAGGTCCAAAGGGCCTACCGAGGAAGTCCATATCCAGTCCTGCAATCACGACACGCACGCCATTATTGGCAAGCTGATTGGCAATTTCTACGATACTGTCATCAAAAAACTGAGCTTCATCTATGGCGATTACATCACAGCTAGAGCCCAGCAGGAGTATTTCACTTGGGCTTTCTACCGCAGTACTTCGGATTTTGTTTTGGTTATGAGAAACCACATCTTCCTCAGAATATCGGGTGTCTATTTTGGGTTTAAAGATTTCCACGCTTTGCCCCGCCATTTCTGCCCTGCGGAGCCTACGGATGAGCTCCTCCGTTTTCCCAGAAAACATAGACCCACAGATGACTTCCATCCACCCACTTTGTTTGGCATGATTAATTGTATTTTCTAAAAACATTTTTTATTTTAGCCGTGATTTTTGAGCCTCAAAAATACTAAATTTAATTTTCAATTTTATATGCAAAAGATACAGGATTTACAGGACAAACTCTTCTTCGAATGTAAGAATATATTAGACAGTATCTCCAAAATTTCAACAAAAGAAGAGCTCCTGATAAAGCACGATTTATTTCTGGAACTCACCAATAGAATCACCGTATTAAAATTCATTGAGAAGAATGAAGCAGACCTCACTCCCAATGTAGAAAGCAATGAAATCCTAAACACCCACCTCCCTTCCCCTGAAGAATACCCCGAAGAACCAGACAACAAACCCGAACTGGAAGAAGAGGTTATTTTTAATAATGAACTCAACGAAATCAGCATTGAAGAGACACCCTCTATCGATATTCAATTCCTCAACCCTGAAGAAACTCAGAATGTAGAGGAAGAAGTATTAATTGAGACAGAAACTCCCCAAGAAATAGAGGAAGTAACCCCTCAGCTGGAGGATGAAAAGCCTATGACGCATACAGCAGAAGAGACCTCAGAGCCTCAACACAAAAATGAAGAGACGCTCCAAGAAGAAATAGAGGAAGCAATAGAAAATATAGAAGAGTCGACTGAAGAAAACATAGAGGAAAATGAAAGCGAGTATCCTACCGAGAAGAAAATAAAACTCGCGAAAATAAAACCCCTAAGCCATATTGAGCCTCTCTTTAATGAAGAGACATTAGAAGAAATCACCGAGCAAAAAGCAGAACAGCATCAAAATAAAAAAGCAAGGAGAGAATTTGCCTTAGACCTAAATGACAGGATTGCCTTTTCTAAATACCTCTTCGATGGTAGCCAAGTAGAGCTGAATGAAGTGGTAAAAAAACTCAATTCCTTTGACGATATAGACAGTGCAAAAGAGTTTCTCAGCGATATGTACTACGAAAAAAACTGGGATAAAGTAGATGAAATAGCACAAAGACTTTGGTATCTTGTAGAAGATAAATTTATGTAACCTTAGAACGAATAAATCGAGATGATAAAGGATATTTCCAACTTCCAGAATGTGTTTTTTATTGGGATTGCAGGTGTCGGTATGAGCGCCATAGCCCAGTACCTAAAAGGTATTGGTAAGGATGTTTCGGGGAGTGACCGATATTTCCACCCCGATGAGTTTAACCCTACCAAAAATCTACTGGAAGCTGAAGGTATCCAGTGCTTCCTGCAAGATGGCAGTGGCATCTCCGAGGATACGGACTTAGTCGTAGTTTCCACCGCGATAGAAGATACCGTCTTTGAAGTTCAGAAAGCAAAAGCACTCAGCATTCCTATTATCAAGCGGAGTGAGCTCCTCGCTATCATTGCACAAAGCAAGAAAACGATTGCCGTAGCAGGCACTTCGGGTAAGAGTACCACTTCTGCTATGCTCTATCAGATTTTGAACGATGCAGGTTTATCACCGAGTATTATCTCTGGTGCAGGGCTTACGAGTCTTATCAAGCAAGGAAAAATAGGCAATGCTGCCGTAGGAAAAGGCGAATGGCTCATTATAGAAGCTGATGAAAGCGATGGCTCCGTAGTGCAGTACAAACCAGAGATTGGGCTCCTCCTGAATATTGATAAAGACCACCAAGAGATTGATGAGCTCATCCAGCTTTTCACGATTTTTAAAGGGAATACCCATCATCGTTTTATTGTAAATCAGTCCAATTTATTAGCTAAGGACTTGTCTTCGGATAAATCCTCTGATTTCGGTTTTGAAACTCCAGAAGCGGGCTATTGCATCACCGATTTTCATCAAGAGGGTTTTCATCTCAGCTTTAGAATCCAAAACCAAGTCTTTGAAATGAATGCTATCGGTAGGCACTCGGCGGAAAATGCTGCTGCAGCCATAGCCGTTGCCCACAGCGTAGGTGTGAGTTTGGAGGTCTGTGCCCAAAGCCTTGCCCAGTACGAGGGTATCTACCGCAGACATCAGATTCTGGGGCAGAAGAACGGCGTTTGGGTAATTGATGACTATGCCCACAACCCTGCAAAATGCGCTTCCAGCATTAAGGCTTGCCAGCTCGTTGCTGGTGAGGGCAGGCTTATCACTTGGTTTCAGCCACACGGCTACAAACCTACCCGATTCCTAAAACAGGATTTTATAGATGAAATATCCGCAGCCCTCCGCCCACAAGATGAAATCCTGATGAGTGAAATATTCTACGCTGGCGGCACCGCAGTAAAAGATATTTCTGCCAATGACCTCGTCTCAGGCATTAAAGAAAAAGGGGAAAATGCAACCTTTATAGAGCACAGAGCAGATATCATCCCTTACCTTTCCCAGCATCTAAACACTGGCGACATCCTCCTCCTAATGGGTGCCAGAGACCCAAGCTTAGAAACCTTTGCAAAAGAGGTTTTTAATGGGCTTCTGGCTAATAGCTTTTAGCTAAAAAAATGCGTGTTTTCAACCGCTCAAATCATCAAGTTTTTCATGATCATGCAATGCAAGAATAAACTGATAAAAGGAAATCCTGCTATCTACTTCAATGGCATCATTAAGCACTTTTAACTCTGATTTGAGCTTTCCAAAATTTAAATTCAAAATTGCCTCTTTGCACTTCTGGATTCTATCCTTTACTAATTCTTGCAATAAGGGATTTACCGAAGACTTTTCTTCCCTTTGCTCTACCTCGGAAACAGCACTCGAGATTAGTGGTTTTCCAATTAAATTATTAACCCCTGCCATCATACGTCTTCTATCTTGAAAATAGTAATCCGCAACACGCTTATGTTTTCTAAGTAGCGTAAAAATATCTTTATCTGTTACCAATTCCAATTCTATTGACGCAGAAGAAAGCACATCCTGAAACTTTTTAAAACGATCTGAGTCCTTGGATATAACCTTGTTACAAAATAAATACACTCTGCCAAGCTGACCGTTATAATATCCCACCGCCTGCTTTAAGGATTTGAGAATTTGGCTGTTGCTTATCGATTTCTCAAAATACTTAGCTTGAAAACTTATTAGTTTTTGCGGCTCGCCATCATCCCTTATTGGTTCAAGAATCGGTAGAACTTCCACTCCCGGATTATTATGATCCGAATGTGGGTTTCTT
>ERZ773072.368-NODE-368-length-26460-cov-25.229653_pt1 | contig 26460 bp, 26 predicted proteins | sample MGYA00580617_ERZ773072 | MGnify/ENA primary metagenome ERZ773072 (study PRJEB29015, sample SAMEA2737970) | human oral metagenome | biome: human oral; feature: human-associated habitat; material: dental | place: China | collected 2122 ...
CGTTATCCGCAAAAGAGGTCGCTAATGTTTTGAGAGCTTTTGGTGGCAGCTCTTCCGTGCCGATTTCTACTAGGAAGTTTTGGGTTGTCATTTTGTTTCTCTTATTTAAAAATTCTGTTAGTTAAATTCTTTATTTCTTACCGTTCTTAATACTCTCACTCAACACCTGTTGAAACCGCTCGTAATCACAAAAACCATGTTCATCTTTTTCACAGCCTTTGAGGGTTAATGCCGTTTGGTTTGGTGGTGTCGCTAAACTTAATGCCGTGATGTTAATCAGCTGTTCTGTGGTTTGATAAACATAATCCAATTTAAATTTGAGCTTACCACTTGGTTTGTGCTTCCACACTTCAAATAACAACTTGCCACCGATTGGAATATTTTCCAATGAGTCATCCAACTCATAAGGCTCAACGCCTAGTGCCGCAAGCAGAGCGACGATATTAGAATCGTGTCCAACCAATAAGTTAATTTTATTTTCGCTATTTAACTGTTGCTGGATAAATGCTAACAACGGATATGACGCATTTTGTGCCAATGCTTCGTTATTTTTAAATAACGTGCGGTAATATTCGTTTTTAATTTCGTTAATTGCACGCCATTTTTCTTGGCTATCCACACGACCGTTTGCGATTTCTGAATCAGGCTTGCCGACATAATGCGCGAGCAATAACGCACTAACAATTTTCTTTCCTGTGCTGATAGAGCCCGTAATTTTGACCGACTTGCCGTCTTTAATACTGTACTCACCGACTTTTCCACCTAAATCACATTCGCCTTTTTGCAGGCAGTTTGGTGAATTTTTATAATCGATAATTTCACTCAATAGCGCATAATTTGGCGCTAATTTTTTCTGTAAAGCGGTTAAATCTACATTATTTTTTGCAGATTTAATCAAGGCTTGACTTGGATTATGCGCCTGCGTATTAAAAATTGGATCTTTTTCTAAACCAATTTTACCGTGATGTTGCAGTTGAACATTACAGCCCGCAAATGCGCCAGAAACAATTGCCTGACCTGTTGCAATGGTGCGTTGCACTCCATTCGCATAAGCGAAAATACCTTCACCCGATGCACAACGTTCTGTCGTTAATAATCTTTTATCCGCAAGCCATTGACCCAAATATTGGCCGAAATAGGTTTCTAATACCGTTCCTTTTGCCGTGAGATAGCCAGATGGTACATTCCATTTTGCCCATTCATAAGGGGAATATTTCGCCATTTCTTGCGGATCTTTTTCCACTGGTGAACGCAATCCGTGTCGGCTGAAAATCAATACTTTCTCTAATTCATAATCAGAACTTGAGGAAGTTTGACCATTTTCTGTTGCAAACGCACTACTTGCTAAAGCTGAGCCAAGCAAAAGTGCGGTGAATTTTAGGGCTGTTTTTTTCATATTCGAGACCTAATCATTTAATGCTGAAATTGAGCTATAAAAATTCAAGGCATATTTGGCGCCATAAACTAACACCATAAATACCGCCACAATATTGACTACCGCAAAAAAGATTAGCTGTTTACTGTTGCTTTCGAGCCAGAGCATTCTAAATAATGCGAGCGTACCAATATTTTCATCAAGTTCGCTCTCTCCGCTTAGTGTTCTTAAGGTTTTCAGCATCTTGCGTACAAAAGCGACGGTATTTATTGCCATGACACTGAGTGCAATAAACCCTGAAGCCAAACTTAAAAACAGTACGAGCACATTACTCCACGCCCAATGTGCCCAATTCAGATCAGAATACATAAATAACGCGAGTGATAAAAACAACACAGCGGGTGTTAAATTTCGCAAAAACATTAAATAGTCATCGCCAATTCTAAATAAAAATTGCAAAAAACTGACTTTCTTCATTACTTTAAAAAATCTCTTTTAATTTAGATTCATCTAAAATAACAAGATCGTCCTCTAACAATAATGCCGGGAAGCCCGCATAGCCTTGTGCTTTTGCATCATCAAATGCGGCGTGACGATCACGCAAGCGCAACCATTGTTTCAAATTCGGAATGGAAGATAATACTTCCACTGCCTCATAATCCACACCCAAGCGTTTTAATTCCGCCACAAATGGCGCAGTATCAGGGCAATCTGCCGCATAATAAAGAATCGGTTTCATTATTCATCCTCTTTTTCTGCTGCCGCCGTTGGATTTAATTTCGGCTCAGCAATTTTGGTTAAACGGTTACGATCGCGATGTTCAAACGGTGCATCATAATTTGGAATAATCAAGGTTGTGGTTTGATCGTATGACCAAGTGCCATCATCATGGAACTTCACCGTCATTTCAAAATTTTCCGTAGTAAATGAACGCTCTAAGAACGGATTAGAAATGATGCCGTTTGTTAATGAACCGCGTACCGCTTTTACAGTGAACTCTTTCGCATCAGCTGGTGCATTACCGACAGCAATAAACGTTTGGCCGCGTGGAATGCTACCTGTTAATAAAATATTGCCTGTTTCAGGTTCCCATAACCAATAACCCACTTGGTCGTGAAACGTTTCTACTTCGCCCGGTTGTACAATATGGGCGTGATAACGTAATCCATAATAGAGTTGCGGACCATTAGTTTGCGCATCAGTTGGGTGTGCTTCATAATGTTCGATATAAGGATCTTTTTCTGGCCCTTCTGCTTTCGGGTTGATATCCACACCGCGTTTACCCTCCCAAACACCCGCTAATTTTGCCAATGGGCCTAAATTCGCGAGCGTATTAGGATCAGTTTCTGCTTCCGTGTAGATATCGTCTGGGTATTGAAAATCTTTCATCATTTTCTCCTTATATCGTTGTGTTAATGCGTAAAGTGCGGTTGTTTTTTTACCTATTTTTTACAGCCTGGGAAACCTAAGGCTTCACGGCTCGCATAATACGCTTCCGCCACACCTTTAGTTAATGCTCGAATGCGTAAAATATAGCGTTGACGTTCTGTGACCGAAATTGCTTTACGTGCATCTAACAAGTTAAAGCTGTGTGCGGCTTTTAATATACGCTCGTAAGCTGGTAATGGTAAAGGTCGTTCTAATTCTAATAAGCTTTTCGCTTCTTTTTCGTATTGATCGAAGCAATAGAACAAGAAATCGGTATCGGCGTATTCAAAGTTGTAAGTTGATTGCTCTACTTCATTTTGATGGAACACATCGCCGTAAGTGGTTTTGCCTAGTGGACCATCTGACCAAACTAAGTCATACACAGAATCTACGCCTTGAATGTACATCGCTAAACGCTCTAAACCATAGGTCACTTCACCTGTTACTGGTTTACATTCTAAGCCGCCCACTTGTTGGAAATAGGTAAATTGGGTCACTTCCATACCGTTTAACCACACTTCCCAGCCTAAACCCCAAGCACCTAAGGTTGGGTTTTCCCAGTTATCTTCCACGAAACGAATATCGTTTTGTGTTGGATCAAAACCGAGCATTTCAAGAGAACCTAAATAGAGTTCTTGAATATTATCTGGGGACGGTTTAATCACCACTTGGAATTGGTAGTAATGTTGTAAACGGTTTGGGTTTTCGCCATAACGACCATCGGTTGGACGACGTGAAGGTTGCACATAAGCAAATGCCATCGGCTCTGGGCCTAATGCGCGTAATGCGGTCATTGGGTGAGAAGTTCCTGCGCCCACTTCCATATCAAAAGGTTGAACAACGGTACAGCCTTGATTTGCCCAATATTCTTGCAAGGCTAAAATCATGCCTTGGAATGTTTTTACGTTGAATTTTGTACTCATAATTTTTTTAATAACAATGTGATGAAAAATACAGGCATTATACTTGAAACTATAAGGCGGATAAAGGCGAAAAAGTGCGGTCAGAAAAATCCTTAAATTTTTTATTTCTCTTAAATTTCATTCATTTTCATGATGAGTTATTTTCATCATGATAGGTTTGCTTGCCAAGCCTCAAATGTGTAAACTGCTGGCGCTTTTATACAGACTTTTATCCTAGGGATTTTAAAATGAAAAAAAATGTAATTACTTCAGCGATTTTATTAGCGATTCCAGCATTAGCTACGGCTGAAGACGTGGCAAAATTAGATGTGATTAACGTCTATTCTGCATCAGCCACGCCAACTAGCCTTCATCAAACCGCCTCATCTGTTACTGTTTTAACTGAAAAAGATTTTGCACAACGTGGGGCGACTTATGTTAGTGATGTGTTGAAAACGGTACCAAGTTTAGCCGTGAGCGCATCGGGCGGTCGTGGCACATTAACTAATGTATTCTTACGTGGTGCAGATGCAAACCACACAGCAGTGATTATTGATGGTGTGAAAGTGAACCCTGTTTCTGGCTATGGCTTTGATTTCGGTGGCTTAGCATTAAGCAATATCGACCGCATTGAAGTATTACGCGGTGAACAATCTGCCCTTTGGGGAAGTGATGCCATGGGTGGTGTAATTTATATCACCACGAAAAAAGGTTTAGAAAAAGGCAAAACCTTCAATGTCGATTACGATTTTGGCACAGGCTCGAATCGTACGGTAGATGGTTCATTAACCCTTTCAGGCTCAAACAACCATTTCTATTATGCTTTACATGGTGACAGTCACCACACCAAAGGCATTTCAGCACTCAGCAAAAACCGCTTTAACTACACTGCGCAAGATGGCACAGCGGTAAGTACCGGTGGCTCAAGCGAACGCGATAAATTCCATCGTGATAACGCTTCTCTTCGTTTCGGCTATGACGATAACCAAAAAGGTTTCGATTTCTTAACCTCTCACAGCAGCCAAACTGCTAACTTTGATAACAGCGTAACGGATGAAAAAGGCCACTACACTCGCACACGTGACACCTTATTCAAATTAAGTGGTTTCTTAGGTAACGATGATGAATTGCTTAAACACAAAGTTGGGGTAAGCCATCTCAAAACTGACAGCGATACCGTTGGCTACACATCGGCTTACGATGCGAAAAAACTCAACGCAAACTATCAATTAGACGTCAATTTTGATCGTGAAGGCACTCTCACGCAAGGTTTAAGCTTTTTAACTGACTATCAAAAAACAGATTTCAACTCGTCTTATTTCAATAATGCAGGCAATAAAAAACTTGTTGAGAAAAGCTTAGCGGCAGAATATCGTTTATTGCACGATGCAGATCAGAGCTTAAATATTAGTGGTCGTTACACTGACAGCTCTGAATACGAAAATTCATGGACGGGCCGTATCGCCGGCGCTTACCGTTTACACAATAATGTGAAAGCCCACGCCAGTTTTGGTTCAGCGATTCAAAACCCGACGATCACTGAATATTACGGTTACAACGCGCGCTATATCGGCAACCCGAATTTACAACCAGAGAAAAGTTTAGGTGGCGATGTTGGTTTCTTGTTTGAAACCAATGATGGGCGTCACAGCTTTGATGTGACTTATTTCGCTCGCAACGTGAAAAACGCGATTAGCAGCGAAGTGATCAACTTTACCACTTATGCAAGCCGTGCGGTAAACCTTGAAGGTAAGAGCAAAGTGAAAGGTGTTGAAGTGGCTTACAACGGTAAAATCACCGATGCATTAACCGCTTATGCGAACTATACCTACACACAAACTCGAGATAGCAAAGGCGCTGAATTAGCACGTCGTCCAAAACATTTAGCGAACGCGGGCTTAGCATACCAAATCACTGAAAAATTGGGTGCAGATGTAAATGTATCGTACACAGGCAAACGCATGGATACCTACTATTCTCCGACCTACACAACGCATAAAGTGAAATTGCCATCTTACACCTTGGCAAACTTAGGCGTGAACTATAAAGTGGCGGATAGCTTGACGATTTACGCGAACCTTAACAACGTATTCAATAAAAAATATGAAAACGTACTGGGCTATGGCCAAGAAGGTCGTAATGTTTACGTTGGGTTGAAAGGATCATTCTAATTATTACTCACTAACAAGGGCGTGCTTAGCACGCCTTTTTACATTCTTGATGGCGTAGCGTATCATTATCTATATGCAAAAAACTCGCTTAATTTTAACCGCACTTTTCCTTCCGTTTACCGCTCAGGCTTCGGAACAATTTGTCTCGCTTACGCTTTGCAGTGACCGACTACTTATCGAACTGGCTGAGCCTTCGCAAATTGCTGCACAGTCGTCTTATTCAAAAAATCCCTTGATGATGTTAGACAAAATCAATACCGACAAACCTGTGCTGGAACCGCAATTAACGGAATTATTGCCCTATTTGGATAAAACTATTCTGATTAACGAAACCTTTTATCCACAATTAGTGGCTGAACTGAAAAAACTCGGTGTGAAGATTATCCCGATTAACGACAACCCACAAACGCCTGATGAATTATTTGCGCTGATTCTAGAATTAGGCAAACAACTGGGTAATGAGCAAAAAGCGACAGATTTAGTCACAAAACTCAAATCGCAAAACTTTCACTTAAATCGACCGCTTACTGACACGCTGATTTTGTCTGAAACAGGCGTGGTGGAAAGTTATTATCCGCAATATCCCGTGCTGTTAAATTTGCTCGGATTAACACCGTTAAAAACACCACTTACCGCACAAAATTTCTCATTAGAAAAAGTGATTTTAAGCCAACCGAATGTGCTCATTTCACTGACCGACAAACAAGGTTACAATGCACAAGCTGAATTACTGCACCACCCTATGTTGCAAGATTTTTTCAAAAATCAACCGCTTGTCAGCATCCCGATGAAATATACCTATTGCTTCGATCATGGCGTATGGCAAGGGGCGGAGAAGATTTATCAACAGTTAAAATAACCTATGACCAAAACACTAAAATTAAATACCGCACTTTTCTTCGCGTTGCTGTTGATTAGCGGGTTTGCGATTTATCATCAGCTCGGTGACTTTGCCCATCTCAAAAATGCGGATGGTGTGCTCACCGATATGCGTTCGATGGTACTGTGGGATATTCGTTTTCCGCGCATTGGTTTAGCTTTATTGACGGGCGCTAGCCTAGCGATAGCGGGCAATGCGATGCAAGGTATTTTCCAAAATCCATTAGCGAGTCCTGGCTTACTTGGTAGTAGTTCTGGAGCCACAGCGGCTAGTGTATTTATCCTTTATTATTTTGCCGTGCCATTTTCACTGCTCTTAGCCGGTGGTGTGATTGGTGCACTTTTAAGTTTTTTAATCGTGTATTTGATCGCCAAAAACTACGGCACTACGATGATGATTCTAAGCGGCTTAGCGGTCAATATGTTGCTTGGTTCAGCTATTGCATTATTGCTCTCCAACGCGGAAAGCCCATGGGCATTAGCTGAACTTTATCGTTGGCTACAAGGCTCATTGATGTGGGCAAAATTAGATACCTTGCTCATTTCACTTCCGATTGTTCTCGTAGGAGTTTTCTGTTTATACCACACTCGCCGATACTTAGATTTACTCACCTTTGGTGAAGAAACAGCGAGCACCATGGGCGTAGATCCCAAACGTAGCTTTTTTATCAGCACCTTTGGTGTCGCTTTATTAGTCGGTGCGACCATTCCACAAACCGGTACCATTGGCTTTATCGGCTTAATCGCGCCACACTTCGCCCGTATTTTACTGAAAGCTCGCCCATCACAGCTTTACCTTACCAGCGCATTAATTGGGGCATTATTGCTATTATTGGCCGATTTAGCCATTTTATATATCCCGCTGTTCTCACATATTTACATCGGCACATTGACCGCACTTATCGGCGCGCCTTGCTTGATTTGGATGTTATTAACGCAACAGAGAAAAATTTATGATTAGAATTGAAAAACTCACCCAATCCTATTGCTTAAATGACATCAACTGTACGCTTCCATCAGGTAAATTGATTGGCATTATGGGTGCCAATGGTGCGGGGAAATCTACCTTATTAAAAACCATTGCGGGCATCTTGCCCCTCAAACAAGGAGAAATCTGGTTTGATGCTCAGCCATTAAGTAAGATGAACGCGACTGAAAAAAGCCAACACATTGCTTACCTCGCACAGAATATACAAATTCATTGGGATTTATCCGTTTATGATGTGATTGCATTAGGCTTAGCAGATCCACTACCAAAAGAAAAAGAGCGGTCAAAAATTCAAGCGTTTTCAGAAAAATTTGCGGTAACTCATTTGCTCGATAAGCCATTTCAACAACTTTCAGGTGGCGAAAAAGCACGAGTACAACTTGCTCGTTGCAGTATTAAAGAATCCCCCGTTTTATTGGTCGATGAGCCGATTGCGCCACTCGACCCTTATTATCAAATTGATATGATGGAACAGCTTAAATCACTCACACCACAACACACATGCATCGTCGCAATTCATCACCTTTCATTGGCTTATCAATTTTGTGATGAAATTATTCTATTAGAACAAGGCAAATTGTTAGCAGTCGGTGAAACGCAAGCCGTATTAAATGCGGAAAATTTGGCGAAAGCCTTTCATATTCGTGCTGAGATTGATCCTCTGGAAAAGACTATCTCAAAAATTGAAAAGCAATAAAAATAAAAGCACTTAGCGATTCACTAAGTGCTTTTTTATAGAAATGAATTACGGTTGGATTTCTGAATCTACGAAGAAATAAGCAATTTCTCGTTTTGCGCTTTCAATGCTATCAGAACCATGAACAGAGTTTTCACGCTGGCTTAACGCGAAGTCTTTACGGATAGTACCTTCTGCCGCCTCAGCTGGATTCGTTGAACCAATCAAAGTGCGGTAATCTTTTACGGCATTTTCTTTTTCCAATACAGAAACCACTATTGGGCCAGAGAGCATATACTCCACCAACGGGTCAAAAAATGGTTTACCTTGATGTTCTGCATAGAAACCTTCCGCTTGTTCTTTGGTTAATTGCACCATTTTAAGTGCAACGACACGGAATCCCTGTGATTCAAAACGTCCTAAAATAGCACCAATTAAATGACGCTTTACTGCATCGGGTTTGATAATCGAAAAAGTACGTTCTACCATAAAATCCTACTTAACTTGCTTTCGTTACTAATAAATTTGCTAAAGTTTTCACACCAATTCCGGTTGCACCAACCGCCCATAAATCACTACCTGATTTACGATAAGTAGCCGAACAGTCAATATGCAACCAACGTTGTTGATAGTTTTTCACAAAATACGATAAAAATGCCGTTGCAGTACTTGCACCCGCCACAACTGGCGCAGTTCCTGTATTGGCAATATCCGCAAAAGAAGAAGTGATTTGGCTACGATGGAAATCCTCAAAAGGCAAACGCCAGAACGGTTCATTTTCTTCTTTCGCCGCTTGGAATAAGCTATTTACCAACGCATCATCCATAGAAAGCACGCTGTGGTAATCATTACCGACTGCTACTTTCGCCGCACCGGTTAAGGTTGCACAATCGACAATAAATTGTGGGTTTTGACTATCGGCTTCAATTAAGCCATCCGCCAATACTAAACGGCCTTCCGCATCAGTATTTAAAATTTCCGCGGTTACACCATTTTTATACGTGATGATATCACCCAATTTGAATGCATTACCGCTCACCAAGTTTTCTGCACAGCATAGATAGAGTTTTACACGTTGATTTAAACCGTGCGCAATCGCAAATCCTAACGCCCCTGTTAATAACGCTGCGCCGCCCATATCGGTACGCATGGTGCTCATGCCATCACTTGGTTTGATGCTGTAACCGCCACTATCAAAAGTAATCCCTTTACCCACTAGACAGGCTAATACAGGTGCATTTGGATCAGTAGTTGGGTTAAAATCTAATTGCAACATAGCGGGTGGATTAATAGAACCACGACCCACAGTAAAGATCCCGTGGTAACCTTGCTCTTTTAACGCTTCGCCAGAAATGATTTGAAAACTGACCGCACTTTTATCGGCATAACTTTCGGCTTGTTTAGAAATAAACTCAGCCGTGCGTTCAGCTAATTTAACCGGCGTAAGGGTTTGTGCCGGTTCATTAATAATTCCACGCACAAAATCACCGCACTCGATACGAGCTAATAATTCATCTTGTGGCTCATCCTCTAAATGAGGAAACTCAATCGAATAGTCTTGCTTTGCCGAGTAAAAACCTTGATAAAATGCCCAGCAATTTTCTAATTCCCATGCATCACCCACAAGTTCAACGTCTTTAATGCCTTGTCCACGTAACTTACGTGCAGCTTTTTGAACTAAAACAAGGTTCGATTTTTCATCATCTTTAAGATGAATAACGGCTTGATCTTGATTAAAACTTAAAATGGCATTTTTGCCCCAACTCTCCGAAGAGGGAGTAGTTGATAATGTAATTTGCATGAGGTTCTTCTCCTTTATTTATCTATTATTCTCTAGGTACCATTTTACCGTCTGACGAAGTCCTTGTTCAAAGGTTATTTGCGGTTGCCAACCTAATTCTGCATGAATTTTAGAACAATCTAATGAATATCGTACATCGTGACCTGGTCGGTCTTTTACAAAAGTAATTAAATCTTCGTAATACTTAATGTGATTAGGCTTATTTGGCACCAGTTCTTCGAGTAGTTCACAAATCATTTTAACTACTTCAAGGTTCGTTTTTTCACAATTTCCACCAATATTATAACTTTCCCCGACTCGACCTTTTGTCAAAACTAAATATAAGGCTTGAACATGATCTTCCACAAATAACCAATCACGAATTTGCCGCCCATCACCATAAATCGGCAAAGGCTTCCCCATCACAGCATTTGAAATCATTAAAGGGATAAGCTTTTCAGCGTGTTGATAAGCCCCATAGTTATTGGAACTGTTTGTGATAATCACCGGCAAACCATAAGTGCAATGCCAAGCATGCACCAAATGGTCACTCGCTGCTTTTGAGGCTGAATAAGGGCTACTAGGATGATAAGGGGAATGTTCAGTAAAGGCCGGTTCAGAAAAGGATAAATCCCCATACACTTCATCTGTAGAAATATGATGGAATCGAAAGGTCGTTTTTTTAGCTTTGTCTAAGGTATGCCAATAATTCTTAACAACCTCTAACAATGTATAAGTACCAACAATATTGGTTTGAATAAAATCAGCCGCTCCGGTAATAGAACGGTCAACATGACTTTCTGCCGCCAAATGCATCACCGCATCTGGCTGATATTTTTCAAAAATGTTTCCTATAGCCTTAAGATCACAGATATCAACTTTCTCAAAAGTATAACGAGGACTATTTTCTACCTCTTTCAAAGCGAATTGATTTGCCGCATATGTCAGCTTATCAATATTGATAACGGAATCTTGAGTGTTATTAATAATATATCGAATAAGGGCGGAACCGATAAAGCCTGAACCGCCGGTGATGAGGATTCTTTTGCTCATAAGAAGAAGCTTTATTTATTCAGATGTAGTGGTACTTTCATTAACCATAAAAGCATAAAATAAAAATAGAACAAAGAAGTAAAAAATATTTCCTGAATTATGTGCTAGAAACGACTGGCTCATGCAGTAAATAATTGTTGATAGTACGTGAACAATACCTAATATCGAAATAAATTTTATTCTTTTATTCAACTGTCCAACTGCGTTTCTGTAGAATAGGTATAGAGGAATAATAAAAATACTCAATATGGCAATGCCTCCTACTATCCCTTTCTTTGCTAATTCATCTATAAATTGATTATGTAAATGTGAAAACGAAGTTGATGCCTTAGTTACAATATCTTTATCAGCTAAATCTTTTTTATAATCGTCTAAATCTCTTAAACTCCATCCTGAAATCGGATGCTCTAAAAAGGAGTTTAAACCAATCTTCCACATATCTAGGCGCTCTCCAATAGAACTTACCTTATCATCTCCAGATAAATATAATTTTAATTCATATTCTGCTTCAGATAGACGATTAACAAATTTATTATTTACCGTTAATACTACTGAGATAATACATAAAAAAGTGATTCCACCTAATAGAATTTTCTTAGACAATAAATGTCTATATAAGAAAATAAGAACTAGTAATAAGATTGGGACTCCAACCCACCCTCCTCTAGCAAAAGAAAGTAGGCTTGCTAAAACTCCAAATATTCCAAAGAGGATTACCAGCGCAACTAGTTTCTGTTTATTTACATCTAATAAATGAAATGCAATAACAAAACTAAATAAGCCTAATGACATTGACATATCCCCAGCCTGGATCTTCATTTGGTTATAAAAAGCACTTTCTAAGTTTAAAATATAATACTGATAGAGTGCTACGATACCTGAAATAAAAGAACCTAAAGGAATGCTATAAAGCAATATATCAAATTTAACCGAACTATAAGCGATAAAAATAATTACAGAAAGAAATAAAAATGCTCTTAATGGATTATCAATTAAGTTAAATTTTTCCCCATGAAAGAAAACAAAGAAAAGTGAAACTAAAAAATAAAAAGTGGTCATAGAAAAAATAACTCTATTCTGTTTCACCACATCTAAGAAAACTACTCTCTTGTAGAGTAAATAACACAAAAATAATATACTAAAAACTAATAATGCCGTTGAACCGTAGTTATATCCTTTAGGAAACATCAAAAGTAAAGTAAAAAATAAAAATATTGATGCATTAATAAATAACTTTGGGAAAATTCCTATATTAAGCATAATATCTTAATCCTTATATAATACATCTACAATTTCTGTAGTCGGTTTAAAGCCCGTAGGCGCATTTAGCAATGTTTGACGAATAGCCATATAATTGGCATCTCGGCAAGAACGCTCTAATTCAGACAATACGTCAAATAATTGCTCAAACGGTAAATGAACCTCTTCAGCTGTCATAATACGGGGATGGGTTGTTTTACAAACATTATCTCCGCCAATTAACAATTCTTCATACAGCTTCTCTCCCGGACGCAACCCCGTATAAGTAATTTCAATATCACCTTTCGGGTTGTTTTCATCCTTAACTGAGAGCCCTGATAACTGAACTAAGTTTTTAGCTAAATCCACTATTTTAACTGGCTCTCCCATATCCAAAATGAAAACATCACCACCTTTTGCCATTGCTCCAGCCTGAATAACAAGCTGAGCTGCTTCAGGAATAGTCATGAAATAACGAATAATATCAGGGTGTGTAATAGTAATAGGACCACCTTTTAGAATTTGCTTTCTAAACAAGGGAATAACTGAACCTGATGAGCCCAATACATTACCAAAACGAACCATACTGAAACAAGTTTGATAGTCTTTCAATTGTTCTGATAACGCCTGTAAACACAGCTCAGCCATACGCTTACTCGCCCCCATCACATTTGTTGGGCGAACTGCTTTATCTGTTGAAATGAGTACAAACGATTTCACATTATGTTCTGCGGCGCATCTTGCAACATTATATGTACCAAATACATTATTTTTAATACCTTCAATCACATTATACTCAACCAAAGGAACATGCTTATATGCTGCAGCATGATAAATAGTATCAACACTAAAATGAGATAAAACGCGATCTAGGCGTTCAATATCCTGTACATTTCCTAAAACAGGATAAATTTTAGTGTTTGTAATATTATTTTTCTTCGCAATCTCTAATAACTCTTGATGAATGGAATAAAGAGAAAATTCTGAAAGTTCAAATAAAATTAAAGCATTTGGCTCATTTAAAATAATTTGACGACATAACTCAGAGCCAATTGAACCACCAGCTCCTGTTACCATAACAGATTTACGAAGAATATTTTTCTGTAATAAATCTTTATTTGGTAATACTGGATCTCGACCTAACAAATCCTCAATGTGAACTTCTCGTAGCTCATCAATTTTTGCATTCCCTTGCAAGATATCTTCCATATCCGGAATAGTTTGGATCTTAATTTTTAAAGGAATTAAGCTATCAATTATTGTCTTACGCTCGCTACGTGACGCACTAGGAATCGCTAACAAAATAACTTTAACATTATATTTTTGAACAAGTTTTGAAATATCATTTGGCGAAAATATTTTATTTCCTAAAAGATAATTTCCATGTAGCTTAGTGTTATCATCAATAAATCCACGAATGCGATAGCGATAAGCATGTTTAAGTAACACAGCTAGTTGACGCCCTGTTGCACCGGCGCCATAAATCAAAACAGATTCATTATCTTTATCTAAAATTAAACTAACATAATAGCGAACCAGCATTCTTGCACTACCACATAGCAAGAACACATAGGAAAAATAAATAATAGGTACAGTTCTAGGTATATCTGAATCGATGAAGAAAGAAAAGAAAATAAGACTAACAGCTGAAACAAAAGCACCTCCAGCCACCATTGCTAAAGCCTTAAAAGATATGTAACGTAAGACCGCACGATAAAGCCCTAATTTAATAAATGTCAAAAGAGTTATCGCAATTGTGCATAATAGAGTTATCCAAATTTCTGTATTGTCAAATGCAACTATGCCGCCTAGTCGAGTCCAGTAAGCTAGAAAAAATGCAGATATCAATAAGACCACATCAATAAAAAGACTAATTACTCTCTTTTTAGTTCTCGACATTCCAAATACTAGAGAATAAATCATACAAATATCCTTAAGTTAGTAAAATTGGTTAAATAATCTACCTAACAATCTTCAACAATGTTAGAAAGATTATTTTAAAGTATTCTGATACATTTTTATTCTGAATGTACTTCATATTATATTTAATCTTCTCAGGCATGATCTCTTCAATATATGTTTTCTCAGGATCGCTTGATTTCCCCAAAATCTCATTTTCATCCATATATTCAATTGAAGCATAATCTGTAATACCTGGTTTTACAGAAAGTACTTTTTGTTGCTCATCAGTATACAAGTCAACATATTTTCTTACCTCTGGACGAGGACCAACTAAGCTCATATCTCCAACTAGTACATTAATCAGCTGTGGTAACTCGTCAAGTTTATACTTACGAATAAAATAACCTGAACGGGTAATTCTAGGATCTCGACCACCTACAGTGATTAACCCTTTTTTATCGGCATCAACCACCATCGAGCGAAACTTAAACAGACCAAAATCGATACCATTCTGTCCAACTCGAACTTGCTTATAAAAGACAGGACCTTTTGAATCAGTCTTAATCCAAATGGCTAATACAATGAAAATAGGGGCTAGAACAACTAGCCCAACTAAACTTAAAATAAAATCAAAAAAACGAATCACTTTTACTTAACCTTATTATAGGCATTAACAACCGTATCAATTACAAATTTTACCTGCTCATCTGTTAATTGAGGATAAATCGGCAGTGAAATTTCACCTTTATAGTTATTATAAGCCTGAGGATAATCTTCAATCTTATAACCTAAATTTTTAAATAAGGTTAGCATCGGCATTGGGATAAAGTGAACATTTACAGCCACTTCACTTTTCGCAATTTCATCAATCATCGCATCTCTTTGCGCTTCAGTAAAACCTTTAATACGTAAAGCATATAAATGATATGAAGTCTCTTTTTCACCTTGTTTTGATGGTGGTAAAATTGCCCAATCATATTGTTTAAATGCTTCGCCATAAGTATCAAAAACACGTTTACGTTCTTTCAATAAATCTTCGTAAATACGAATTTGTGCTAAGCCGATCGCCGCATTCACATCTGCCATATTAATTTTCATACCTAGGCCAGTAATATCGTATCGCCAACCACCGGCTTTACTCTTAGAGAAAGCATCTTTAGTTTGACAGTTTAATGCCATTTGGCGAAGCTCTCCATAGAGTTTAGCATTATCAAAAGGTGCTGGTAAGTTAATACAAATTGCACCACCTTCAGCTGTTGTAACATTTTTTACGGCATGCAATGAGAAAATAGCAATGTCGGTTTCACTTCCTGTTCTCATGCCCTTTTTGTACCAAGCACCTAAAGAATGTGCTGCATCATTCAATACTAAAATACGGCCAAGTTTTTCTTGATTCTCGCTTTCAGCCTTAAAGAGCGGTCGAATTTCTGAAGATTTTACCAAATCCATAATTTCGTCATAATCGCAAGGGAACCCAGCAATATCAACAGGCATAATAGCTTTCGTTCTTGGTGTAATTGCTTTTTTAATCGCATCCAAAGAAATATTAAAATCTTCTGAAGTATCTACCATTACTGGTTTAGCTCCTGCATGCAATACCGCTAAAGCTGTTGCACTATAAGTATAAGCTGGCACAATTACCTCATCGCCTTCTTTTACGCCGAACCAACGAAGCATCATAATCGCTGCAGAAGTCCAAGAGTTTACACAAAGTACTTCTTTGGCCCCTGAGAATTGTTTAATTTCTTCTTCTAAAGCTTTAACTTTAGGTCCTGTGGTAATCCAGCCTGAACGTAAAGAATCTACAACTTCATTGATTACATCTTCATTAACATATGGAGGAGAAAATGGAATTTTCATGTTTTTATCCTTTCTATCTAAATAATTTATATAATAATTTTTTCACAAAACTTGGAGAAATAGACATCAAAAAATAAGCAATGGCGTAGATATCTGCTTTAATACCATAATTTAAATCTCTATTTATATGAAATAGGCGGAATTTTAGTAGCCCAATTGTTTTTTTCCAATTTGCTCTACGCTTATAAAAGTCGGAACTGCGTCTGAATTTCAACCCAATATAATCTATATTGGCTAACTTACAGTTATTTAAGAATGCTTGATACCACAATAAAGTATCTTCCGCTAAAGCAACTTCCTTACTATACCTTCCCGCTTTATCAAAAAAAGTCTTCCTGAACATAGCTGTTGGATGAGCTATCGGATCTCGTTTTTCAAAAAATTGATATAACTCATTATGCAAAAGAGGATATTCTACTTTATCATTGATAACACTATCATTTTCATCAATTTCACAAATCCAGCAACCAACCGCATCAACATCTACATGCTGTTGTAAGAACTCAAGCTGTACTTTAAAACGGTCTCTTTCAGCTATATCATCCGTATCCATTCTAGCAATAAAATTCCCCTTAGCAACCTTCAACCCTTCATTTAATGCTGAAGCAAGCCCCATATTTTTAGGTAATGGAACAGAGACTAACTTAGTTCCTATTTTTTCTTTCCAGTAGTTAATTGCTGAATACAAATGCTCTGATAATACACCATCTTCAACTAAAATAATTTCATCGGGCCTTAAAGTTTGGTTAGTCCATATACTTTCCATTGTTTTATGGAAATATTCTGCCTTCTCTTTATGATAAATAGACATCAAAACTGAAACCATCATTAAATCCCCTCTGTTAGTAATTTCTATCTAATATCGATTGATATGGAGCAGTATCATAATAAGTTTCTATAAAAACAAAATATTCATACAACATAAAATTTAAAATAGCACCTAAAGAAATAATTAAATATTTCCGATTATAACTACTTTTTAAAAGTACATACACAGAACAAAGTATAGATAATTCGAATAACAAGACTACTCTATGTAAAATATAAAAGTTATATGAAGCAAATATTAAAACTAACAAAGCACTATTAAGGTACAATGTTACATTGTACGCCTTTTTAACGTCATTAAAATACTTAGACGGGATAAAAAACAAACAGATAACAACAAACGATTTCATCAGTAATTTAGCTATTGCTCCTAATGTTGTATTTAATAAACTATAATGGTCATCATATAAATAATACTCAAGCTTCGAAAATGAAAGAAGTTTATGCTCAAGCAAAAAACCTCCAACATCGAAAAATATAAGAAATATAGAAAGCAATAATGTTATCAAGAAGATAACTATTCTATATCTTATCAATCTAGCAAATAAGATTAAAGGTACAAATAAAATCACTGACGAATGAAACAAAGAAGCAAAGCATACAAAAATAAAAAAATAAAATAATTTAAAATTATTTAAATAACTAATTAAAGCATAAAACACTATACTCATGGCCATAAGCTGTCTTATTTCATTAAACGACCTAAAATAAAAAAGCAAAACATAAAACAAAACCAAGAATAAAAAAATATCATTCCTATTAACATCAACTCTAAAAATGAAATAAATTGTCAAAAAAGAAACTGTAAAGAATAAAAACTGTTCATCTAAATTTAATAAATTCAAGAACTTAACTAAGTAATAAAATCCCCATTCAACAGAGTATCCTGATTGATATAGTTCCAAATTATTATAAATCCAAGAATAACTTTCATAATCCGCTCCTACTCTATATCTTAATCCAGATATAGCGATAAGAATGAAAAAACTAGCCATATAAAATATATAAAATCTTATTTTTTTTAGATAAAAGTTAGCAGCCATAAAATAAAACAAAAAAGGCAAAAATATTAAATTATAAATTATATATGTAGAAATATATCCATCCATTATATCTCAAGCACCTCTATACCTAGCTGTTTGAATAAATAATAACTTTCATTAACAACTTTTCTAGGGATTATCAAATCATCCAATTCTTTTGGTAAGATCGATATTAACTGCACACTAGATAAATTTAACAAATTTAATATTGCCCCACTATAAAAAGTATAAATTATACATTTCTTATTACTAAACTCTTTGGCAAACAATTCCTCAAAAACTAATTTTGACTCAACATATGTAACATTCTCAACTCTGTAATCTTCTCTAGGATGAGGGATATAAAAATCAATATCTAACTTCTTAACTATTTTTTCGATGAAATCCTTATTTCTAATAGAGGAATTATAAAATGGTTGCCCTAAAAAAACTTTTATTAGCTTCTCATCAGATCTTACATTATCATAATTTTCCGTATTAAATATTGATACAACTTTTGTTTTATTGATAATGTTACTAATATTAGGATAAATAGTATAATGCAACAAACTTTTTTCCTTAACAGTATTCATTGTCGTTTTTATCCTTAATGCAGCCCTAAGAATTTTAGTTCTATTTCTAACACTTCTACTATAAAATGCACTAGTCTTTATAATGTTTGCCGTACCATCATCAAAAGTATACAAATCTATATGTCTCATAGAATCGATTAACAAGTGAATCAATTCATCATTAATATTTGATAAATATATTGAATTAATCCTTTTTTTAAAAAATAAAAAAATCTTAAGTTTTAAGAAGGAAATGCCCCAAGATAAAACTGTTTGCTTACGATATATAAAAAAGGCATCACTCGTTACTTCTTTAAGCAAAGAATAATAATATTCATATTTTTCATTTTTAACTGGAGATAACATGACACCATAAAATTTCTCTTTCCCACCATTAGATAAAATTATTTCCTTAGCAATCAACACTTGTAATGGTGTGCAACATATAATTAAATTCATATTTTTATTTAACTCTTGATGTCATGACATATAAAAAAGGAAGTATAACACCTGCTCCTAATATGCTAGCAAGGGGAACATATTCAACCCCAAATTGCATAAAGATCGACAACCCTCCTAAATAGAGTACTGTAGAAAGGATTGAGCATAATGATATCCATTTATTCTTTCCATAAAAGAAAAGGTAATTTACTAAAATTAGATAAGGTACCGAGAACATTGTGGCAATAAGGAACATAATAATATAGTACTTTGTTCCCCAAAACTGTTCGCCTAAAACAAAAATCACAAATTCCTCTGGAATTGCCCACATAATAATAGAAGGAATAGGAATTAAAAGTAATGAAAGCAACGTTAGTTGGTGCACTTTCTGTAAAGTAATCTTCTTTTGTTTTAATGCTTCATAAAAATAAGGTATTGCAGCCTTATTTATTGCTTGAATAATGACTGCAAGCACCAACGCAATTTGAGCTCCCATAGCATAAAGACCTAATTCAGATTCAGTAAATTTATTATAAATAAATACTCGATCTAATTGACCTTTTATAAACATGCTGATCTGATGAAAAGCTAAGGGAATACCAAATCCTAGAAAATATAGAAAACCTTTTTGATACTCTGCTATATTAAAAGACTTTCTTCTATGCTCCCTAAAATAGGAAAAATAAACCAATATAAATATTATTAAGTTACCTAAGAATAGTGCAAGAAATCGCTTGCCAACAAGATCACTGTGAGAAAACTCCAAAAATAATACCGTTAATAATGTTGTCAACAATGCACTTCCAATTTGAATTAAAGTATATAGGATTGCCTTTTTCTGACACTGTTTTATACATAACTGAACTGTTAAGAAAGTTTGGAAAATTGAGATCAGAATTAAGTATGCTAAAATTTCAGAATGAAAAAAATAGCAAAATAACAACCCTATGGAACCTATCAGTAAGGCATAAGCATATCCTGAAAATAAGATCAAATTTATAGATCTCTTTCCATAGAAATAAAAGTACCTTGTAACAGCACCTTCTTGACTGAAACTAATAATAATAATAAGTAAAGATAATATTGTTTGATAATAGGATAATTCCCCAAAGCCGTTTACACCTAACTTTCTAGACAAATAAGGTAACAGTAAAAATGGGAAAATTTTAGCAACTATCTCACCTATTAAGTAAATAACACTATCTTTTAAGATCATAAATTATCATTTATAAATGAATGTATTAAAACCAACAACTGTTGTGTCATCAGGAACATCTTTTGTAACTACAGCATTAGCGCCTATTATGCAATTTTTACCAATAGTAACATCACCTAAAACCTTTGCCCCACATCCGATAATAGTATCTTGACCAACAATTTGCTGACACGGGATACCTCTTTTTTCTTTTTCGTCAAATCTTAATGCACCGAAAGTAACATTCTGATGGATAATAACTCCATCAGCTAAGACTGCTCCACCACCAATAACAATTCCTGTAGGATGGCGAAAAATGACTTTTCCTAATTGACAACCAGGCGTGATATCACAAGCAAATTTACGAAATATTTTTTTATGCAATAAAAAAACAAAAAACTTATTAATATTACAAAGAACTCTATTATTTCTATATTTTTCTACATTTTTATTAAAGCGATTCATTAATGTAATCAAAGAAACAAGTTCCTCATTTAATGATTTTAGGAAAAATTTATGTAATTTCATTATTGATTCTCTAAATCATAAAACCGTTTTGGTTTATATTTATTCTCTTCAGCTAAAAACTGCTTAATTATCTCATAAGCCTTTTCTGCTGAGTTTCCCTGATAATAAGGATTTACCATTGTAGGCAAGCGTTTTTGGAAATCATCCGATAATAAATGTTGAATCCCTTGCTCAATAGATTGTCGGTTACTTTCTACATCAATAACTGATTCGCCACGAACTCGTCCTTCTTGTCGTTTTCCAATATTTACTGTCCCAACTTGTAAAGAAGGCGCTTCTAACAAACCTGATGAACTATTACCTATTAACCCTTTTGAGTACTTAATTAAAGCTAAATATTCCTCCGGTTTTACCGATGTGAAAAATGCAAATCGATTTTCATCTGTATAATTTTTTACTTTGGTAAATATGACATCAGAATGCGTGTCAGAATTAGAGCCAATAAACACAAATTGATAATCTGACTTAAAGGAATCTAATGCTAAAAGAAGCTGATCAACTTGCTCTTCGACAGATTGCTCAGTAATAGTTTCAGGATGAAATGCAACCATAAAATACGGTTTATTTTGCAAATTTAACTTAGAAAATAACCGCTCTTTTGATGGCAATTCTAAACTTAGTCCATTTTCAGCCCCAAGAGAGCCAATGTTATGCACACTTTTGGGAAGTTCGCCAAGCTGAATCACTCGTTTACGATATACTTCTGTCGCTGTGAGATGCAGCTTTGCCATTTTTGTAATACAGTGGCGAATAAACTCATCATAATTGCCTAATGTTTGCTCGCCACCATGTAAATGAATTAATGGAATGTTATGCATTGCAGCAGCCGTTGCTACAGAAAGTATCTCATAACGATCACCTAATACCATTACTGCATCATAATGATTTTTCTGAAAATGCTTACCAAAGAGATCGAGGGTTTCAGCCATTGAAGTTAAAATCGTTTGATTATTTTGGCTATCAAGTTTTACTGCTATTCTCTCAGCAATATAAAACCCATCCTGCTCAATCACATCTACGGTATATCCATATTGAGGAGCAAGGTGCATAGCGGTTACAATCAATGAAAAATCCAACTGATTGTCTTCTTGTAATCGTCTTAGTAAGCGCTTAACAATACCGTATTCAGCACGTGAACCTGTTACATAGGCAATTCTTTTTTTAGTCATAGCTCTGATTTGATGATCTCTTCCAATAACTGATAGCCTTGTTCATTCAAATGTACGCCATCATTAGTGTAATCTAAGTTTAATTTGCCATAGTGATCACTAAATCTGCTATCTAGAGCAATCCATCTTGCAGATTTAAGATTTTCTTTTAGAAATGCGTTAAGTTCTCTAATCACTGCATTATTACGATCAATCCTTAAGGCCACAGGGGTAATTTCTAAGAAATAAAGCTGAATGTTATTATTGATTGCTTTTAGTTTTTCAATAACTTGCTGAATGTCTGACAAAATTTGCTCTTTTGTCCAATCAGCATACACGATATCATTAGTGCCAAACATCAAGATAGCTTTATCACCTAAGGACTGAATCAAGCCTTGCCCTAGAATCAAATCAATATATTGTTTAGTAGTAATCCCCGCAATAGCTAAATTATTAACAGCTTGGTTGTTAACTTCTTCAATATTCCAATAATCTAAAATTGAGTGACCAATTAAGCTGATTTCTTTTGTTTGATTAAAATTATCTTTCTTAGCAGATATTGTTTTTTTGATGGTTTCTAATAGGATTTTATCTTTATTACGTTGTTGAAGAATAAAATAGAAATACTCGAAATCAAGATGATCATCAATATCAACTGAAACCTCTTTAGCCATAAAATACGCAATACATTTCTCACCATAGAAGTGTTTTTGCTCTAAATAAGCCTGAGGTTTTGCAGAAAAAATTGCCCCATTTGGCGAATACTCTGGATGATATTGCTGACGAGCATAATTAGAATAATCTAATTTAAAGTTTTTTAAACTCTCATCTTCATCAATTGGACGGGTTAATGTTGTTGGTTTATGAGCATCAGATACCGAAACTAAAAAATCAAATTTATCAAAATTTGCTTCAAATTTTTTATTCGCTTCTTGAATATGTTGAGCAGTTCTTAATGGTGAAGTAGGTTGCAGCAATACAAAATAATCATAATCAACATGACTATATCGATTCAATACATCTTCAATTACGACAAAAGAACTTGCTTTATCTGAGGATAGCTCGGCAGAACGTTTAATAAATTCAATCGGATAATGAGAAAGCAAATCAATATATTCTTGAGAATCTGTACTTACGATAATTTTTTCAAACTCTCCACTTTCTAATGCAGCCTCAATACTATAAGCCATTAGTGGTTTACCATTTGCAAATAAAACATTTTTATTAGGTAACCCTTTTGAGCCTGATCTCGCTGTAATAATTGCAATTTTCTTCATAATTTTAACCACTCTTATTCTTGATTTGAGAAACGACTATCTTGAATTAATTGATCTTCTTCAAAATCCATTTCCGCATCTTTACCTAAAATATCATACCAACACATCGGACTAATACCATTTCCTGGACGTTTAGTGGTCAAATTCTCAGTTGTATAGGTTTCGCCTTTTTTAATTGGGCGAGCTGCAATAATGGATTTACGAGCCACAATTTTGTTTTTGGCTTCAGAAACAGTAACAATTTTTTCAGAAGAACCTAATGATTTTTCGACTGCTCGAATTCCCTCGCAAAGCAATTTCAATTCCTCTGGTGTCACAGATGCTTTATGATCTGGACCTTCAAAATTTTTGTCTAAAGTAAAATGTTTTTCAATGAAAGTAATACCATACGGCACAGCTGCAAGCCCTGCAAAATAACCTACAGAATGATCTGAAAAACCCAAATTATAATCAGAGAATAATGTTTTTAACTGATAAAACGCATTTAAATTTACATCTTCATAAGGGGTTGGGTATTCGGTATTACAGTGAAGAATAGTAATCTCTTCTTTCTTCATACCATTTTTTTCTAATATAGATAAAGCATCTTTGATCTCTTCAATAGTCGCCATTCCTGTTGAAATTACCACGCTTTTTCCCTCAATCGGCAAACTAGCAATTTTCTCTAAGTAAGGTAAGTTAGTTAGTTCGCCAGATGGAATCTTCCATACTTTTTGCTTTTCACTAGCAAGAAAATCAATGGACTCCATATCAAATGGCGTAGAAAACACTTCTAATTCTAAAGAACGCGCATAAGCTTCTAATTTACGAAACTCATTATAAGAAAGCTCTAGTTTACGAGTCATTTCAAGCTGACTATCTGTAGTACCTGTAGTTACTTTTTGGTATTCCGCTTTCGGAGCATATTTTGAAATCAGTTTATCTGCTTTAAATGTTTGAAATTTAACTGCATCAACACCACATTCCTTTGCAACATCTATCATTTTCTTTGCTAACTCAGGATTTCCATTATGATTACAACCAATTTCTGCAACAATAAATACTTGACTCATTTTTATTCTACTTCCTTAATAAATTTTGCTGGAACACCAGCAACAATAGTACGAGGTTTTACGTTACGAATTACAACGGCACCTGCACCAACTACAGCACTTTCCCCAATTCTCAATTGACCAGTGATCACCGATGAGCTTCCAATAAAACAATAATCTTCAATTATAACATCACCATTTAATGTACTATTTGTAGAAATATTACTGTGATCACCAATACAACAACCATGCTCAATTAATGACTTAGTATTGATAATGACATTATCTCCAATAGTAACACCGCTATTCACTATGGCCATTTTCCCTACAAAAACCCCTCTACCTAGAGAAGAGTTGTTAGATACGACCGCTGTTTTATCAATGATGTTAATAACGTCACATTGATATTTCATAAGCTTTAAATATTTATCTAGGCGATAAGCATTATTTCCGATACTTATAAAAAAACTGTAATGTTCCCTTTCTTGGAAATCATCAATCGTTTTAGCAAGAATTGGATAACCTAAATGACTCGTTCCTTCTGGTTTAAAATTATCAATGAACCCACAAAATTCATATCTTGATAAATCTAAAGAATCTAGTACAGATTTCGCATATCCACCTGCGCCAATAAAAACTACTTTCTTTTTCATTATTAACGTTTTTTAGTACTTTGAATCAATGAACTCAACAAAATAATAAAACTAGAAAGTATCAAACCAATTAAGAAACCAATTACAAGGATTAATAATTTCTTAGGCTTATCCTTAATCATAGGATAATCAGGGGAACTTAAATAATAATAACTTTTTACTTCTCCAATATTATCTAAACTAGGCTCTAATTTTGTTAATTTTGTTAACTGTCTTTCTGTACTATAATAATCTACTGGATAAACAATTTTTGTATTCTTTGCAATATCTAGTTGCGCTTGCAAATATTTTTCTCCTAGCATAAAAAGGTAAGTACCATCGGCTAATTTAGAATCAGAAATATTTAAACGTCCCTCACCTAACATATATTCAGGAACAGAAAGGTTATTTGAATTACCTTTCGAAAAATCTCTAATACCTGCTTTCTTCGCAATATTCAAAGCCTTATCTAAATTCTCTACTTGAACAGTCTTAGCTTCAGTTAAACTTTCTTCAATTTGATTTTTAGTAAATTTCAAAGCATCTAGGCGTAAATTAAATCCAAGTTTAAATTCTTTATTAATCTGATTCAAAACAAACTGATTTACAAAATTAACGTAATCCAATAATACTGCTTGAGCTAATTTAGGAGTTTCCGCAGAAAAAGTAATTTTTAAGCCTATTTTATCTAGTTCTGTCAAATCTTTTTTCTTAGGATCTACTTCATGAACAACAAGATACTTTGAAATTGCATTCTCAATGTAATCTTCCCGCTGCTCTTCTGTCATATCTTTAGTGTAATTCTTAATCAAACTTGATTGTGACAAGAATTCTCTTTTTAAATCGTTCGATAGAAGAAAATGTTTAAACTGCCCATAAAGTGAATTTGATAAACCTCCAGTTGAAAAGTCATTATCATCTATAATTCGTGCGTACTCCGCTCGTACAGATAATAGCTTACCTAGTTCAGTAGAACGAGGAGCCACAATGACTGCTGTTGATGTCCATTGTTCTTTAGCTGTAAAAGCATAGCCTGCCGCAATGGCGGTACAAATGAAGGCAGATAAAATAATCCATAGTTTTTTCTTCCATAAGGTTCTTATTAATTCAATTAAGTCAACCTCATCAGTTTCATTTATTTTTTGAGAATAAAAATTACTCATTATCAATTCCTTTAAGTGCTTCGATATGTTATAGACTGCCTCATTCTACCTAATTCCCCCTACTCTAACAAGGGAATTAGTTTATCCTCCGTTTTATACTTCATTTATGCTAATAAAATACGTTTATTTAATAAAATAAAAAGGTATCATCAAAACTTGATAATACCTTTTATAAATAGAATCAGTTAATTATACGCGCACTAGGCATAATACATCTCAAACTCAACAGGATGTGGTGTCATATTTAAACGTTCTACTTCTTTACGTTTAATATTAATAAATGCTTCGATAAAGTCTTTGGCAAATACTCCACCCTGCGTTAAGAATTCATAGTCTTTTTCTAATGAATTCAACGCTTCTTCTAATGAGC
>ERZ773072.373-NODE-373-length-26200-cov-8.308816_pt1 | contig 26200 bp, 18 predicted proteins | sample MGYA00580617_ERZ773072 | MGnify/ENA primary metagenome ERZ773072 (study PRJEB29015, sample SAMEA2737970) | human oral metagenome | biome: human oral; feature: human-associated habitat; material: dental | place: China | collected 2122 ...
GAGGATAGATTGTCAATGACTGACAAGGCTATGGCACACTTCGCTGGCGCCGATGCATGGGTCGAGCAGTATTTCCTGAACAGCCCCGAAGATGAGCGTGAAGAGTTCACCCCGGCAGAGTTAGAGGATTTGGCTCGCACCCACCGTGCGCTGGCTCGAATCCGCCTGCCCAAAACCCCTGTCGTTGCCGTACGCAACGACGAGTACAACACCACCCTGTACGTCGCGACTGACGACATGCCGCACATTGTCAGCTCCCTGACTGCATGCCTTGCCGCGCACTTTGGTGGGTTCGTCACCATTCTTCACCCCACTTTCCTCGCCGAACGCGGCCCGGACGGCACCCTTCTGAGCCTGCGCGGCACCGGCATGCGCGGCAACCTCGCCAGCGGTGATACCGCCACTCTTGGCGTGCCCTCCCTCAAGCTCAGCGAGAACGCCCCCGAGGGCACCACGGTCGCTATTGAGTCCTGGATTGCGATTCGCCTGACCCGCTACCTCACTGAGAAAGAGCAGCGCCACTGCGAGAAGGAAGTTGAGCGCGTCCTCGCTGACGTTCGCGCCTGCCACACCGACCTGGATGCCATGGTCACCCGCGTTTTCGACCTGGCGCAGTCCATGTACGATCTGCGCGGCGCCACCCTGGGTCACGGCGAGGAATCCTACGCCGCTAACCCGCGCGGTGTGGAGCCTGCCTCCCGTGTGGAGGTGGCACAGGACTTCCTGCGCTGGCTGACTCGCGGCAACTTCGTGTTCATGGGTGTTAAGGAGCGCGTCCTGGACGGCTCCTCCGGCGCTATTTCCCTGGTGGACCGCCCCGGTTCGGCGCTCGGTATTCTGCGTACCACGGAGGGCAAGAGCCGTATCCCTCTTTCGGGTGAGACGCTGGAACGCGCCCTGTTCCCGCGCCCCCTGTACATCACGAAGGCGAACTCCCGCTCCACGGTCGCCCGCAACGATTACCTGGACTACATTGGTGTGCGCCGCTTTGACCTGAACGGTCGCGTGATTGGTGAGTACGTCATTCTGGGTCTGTTTACCCGCCAGGCGTACTCCCTGCCCGCCATTGAGACTCCGCTGGTGCGTGAGCGTATCGCCATGGTGCGCCGCCGCCTCGGCTACCACCCCGGTTCTTACTCCGACAAGGCGCTTCTGGGCGCCCTGGAAGACTACCCGCGCCTGGAACTGCTCCACGCCTCCGCTAATGACCTGACCGGAACTTTCGGCGGCATTATGGGTCTGGAGGAGCGCCGCAAGACCCGTCTGTTCCTGCGCGCAGACCAGTTCAACAGGTTTATTTCCGCCGTGGTGTACCTGCCCCGGGACCGCTACAACACGAACGTGTGTGCGCGAATCCAGCGGGTGTTCCACCAGGAATTTGATTTTAGTGCCATCGACCATGAGGTGTACCTGTCCTCCTCATCGTTGGCGCGTCTATTTTTCCGTATTCGGCTCACCAACCCCAATGATGTGCCGAAGACGGATCATCAAGCTCTCGAAAAGCGACTGCAAGAAGCCGCCCGCTCCTGGGTGGAAGCAACCGCAGCTGCTATTGAGGCATGGAAACCCGGAGCGGAAGGCCGCCGACTCGCATCAGCCTGGGCAGATGCGACGAGTGCAGCCTACCGAGCCGATTACACAGTAGAACAAGCAATCGAGGATATCGTGATTCTTGAATCTCTCTCGGGCCAGAAGCCCGCCGCAATCAAGGTTGAAGCCGGCGAAGCCAACACTACCCGACTGAAGACCTACCTGTCCGCACCTCACACCCTCACCGAGCTTCTGCCGGTTATGCAGAATATGGGCCTGGTCGTTGTTGATCAGAAGCCCTACGAGTTCAAGCCTGAGGACGGCGAAGACTACGGCTACCTCTACGACTTTGGGGTCCAGTTCCCCGAAGGCGTGGATGCGAACGCTGTAGCTTCCCTGTACGAGGATGCGCTGAACGCCTACCTGCTCGGTAAGCGCGAGTCCGACACCCTGGACCGCCTGATTCTGGCTGAGGGCCTGACCTGGCAGGAAGTACGTCTGTTCCGTGCTCTGAACCACTACCTGATTCAGCTGGGCCTGGGCTACACTCCGTCCTTCATGTCGAACACCCTGCTCGCTAACCCGGCCATCACCAAGCACCTGGTCGAGTTCTTCGAGGTCAGCTTCGACCCGAACAACGGTCTCAACGATGAGCAGCGCAACGCACGCCGCGAGGAAATCGAAGCAGCCCTGGTTGAGGAACTGAACCAGATCCCCACCCTGGACGCTGACCGCTACCTGCGCTCCCTCGGCAAGGTGATCCGCGCTATCCTGCGCACCAACGCATACCTGGCTGACCGCCCCGCACTCGCATTCAAGGTGGCACCGCAGGAGATTGACTTCGCACCCCTGCCCCGCCCCAAGTTCGAGATTTTCGTCTACTCCCCGCGCGTTGAGGGTGTTCACCTGCGCTTCGGTAGCGTCGCACGTGGTGGCCTGCGCTGGTCGGACCGCCGTGACGACTTCCGCACTGAGGTTCTGGGCCTGGTCAAGGCACAGATGGTGAAGAACGCTGTCATTATCCCCACCGGCGCGAAGGGTGGCTTCTTCCCCAAGCAGCTGCCCGACCCCGCAGTGGATCGCGACGCATGGATCACCGAGGGCCGCGAGTCCTACAAGGTCTTCATCGGCTCCCTGCTGGACGTCACCGACAACCTCTCCGTTGGTGCTGACGGCTCCGAGACTGTTGTCCGCCCCGAGGGTGTTGTAGCACGCGACGCTGACGACTACTACCTGGTGGTCGCAGCGGATAAGGGCACCGCAGCATTCTCTGACACCGCAAACGCAATCAGCCTGGAGCGCGGCTTCTGGCTGGGCGACGCCTTCGCATCCGGCGGCTCCGTCGGTTACGACCACAAGGCAATGGGCATCACCGCACGCGGTGCATGGGAGTCCGTCAAGCGTCACTTCGCTGAGCTCGGCCACGACGCTCAGACCGAAGAGTTCACCGCAGTCGGCATTGGCGACATGTCCGGTGACGTGTTCGGTAACGGTCTGCTCCGTTCCAAGGCAACCCGCCTGGTCGCAGCATTCGACCACCGCGACATCTTCCTGGACCCGAACCCTAACGCGGCAGTGTCCTTCGACGAGCGTCAGCGCCTGTACGATCTGCCCCGTTCCTCGTGGCAGGACTACAACCGCGACCTGATTTCCGCCGGTGGTGGCGTGTACTCTCGCGGTCTGAAGTCCATTGAGATCACCCCCGAGGTGCGCGAGGTACTGGGCCTGGACGAGTCCGTCACCGAGCTGGCACCGACCGAGCTGATTTCTGCCATCCTCAAGGCACCGGTCGACCTGATTTACAACGGCGGTATCGGTACCTACGTGAAGGCTTCCACCGAGACCAACGCACAGGTGGGCGACAAGGCTAACGACGCACTGCGCGTCGACGGCAAGGACCTGCGCGCCAAGATTGTTGGCGAGGGCGGTAACCTCGGCTTCACCCAGCTGGGTCGTATTGAGGCTGCACGCAACGGTGTCATCCTCAACACCGACGCAATCGACAACTCCGCAGGTGTGGAAACCAGTGACCGCGAGGTCAACATCAAGATTCTGGTGGACCGCCTCGTGGCACACGGCGAACTGCCCGTTGAAGAGCGTGCTTCCTTCATCGAGTCCCTGCAGGACGAGGTGGGCGGCAAGGTTCTCGAGACCAACGTTGAGCAGAATGTGCTGCTGCAGGGTGAGTTCCACGGTTCCTTCCTGGGCATCAACCTGTACAAGCGCCTCATGCGCGACCTGGAAGAGCACGCCGGCCTGAACCGCGCCGTTGAGTTCCTGCCCACCGACGAGGAGCTGGATGCACGCCTGGAGAACACCGGCGATCGTCTGACCCGCCCCGAGCTGTCCGTCCTGGCTGCGTACGTGAAGATTTACCTTACTCACGCACTGGAGCAGACCGACTTCGCGGACGACCCCTACCTGGAAGGCGTTCTGCGCAGCTACTTCCCGGCAGCACTGGTCGAGCGCTTCGGTCAGCACCTGGATTCGCACCCGCTGCGTAAGGAAATCATCTGCACCCGCGTCGCTAACGAGCTGGTCAACATCGGCGGTATCACCTTCGCATACCGCGTGATGGAGGAGTTCAACGTCGGTATCGATTCCGTCGCACGCGCCTTCATCGTCGCTCGCGAGCTCTTCGAGCTGGGCACCGCAGCTAAGCTACACCGCGAACTGCCCCCGAAGACCCCGCTGGATGCATGGTTCACCGTTCTGCGCGACAACCAGCGCGTTCTGGACCGTGCAGTCCGCTGGTTCATCACCGAGCGCGGCGTGGTCGCTGGCACCAGCATCTCTGAGCTGCTGGAGACCTTCGGTTCCGTCGTCGAGATGCGCCGTAACCTGCCCGAGTACCTCTCCGGCACCTCCCGCGACCGTGTTCGTGCAAAGCGCGACGCAGGCGAGGCATGGGGCCTGCCCGAGGAACTCATCGTCATCTGGATCCGCGGCTTCGAGGGCTACGCCCTGCTGGACGTCATCCGTGCGGCACGCGACCACGACTTCGAGGCAACCTCGCTGGCACCGGTCTACTTCGCAACCTACAACCGCTTCACCGTGGACGAGCTGCTCGGCCTCATCTCCGACCTGCCCCGCAACGACCGCTGGGAGATCCTGGCACGTCAGGCACTGCGCGGCAGCCTCTACGAGACCGCAGCAGAGCTGGCACTGTCCGTGGCAGAGGGCGCTAAGGGCGACTTCTCCACTGTGGAAGGTGCACAGCAGGCTCTGGACACCTGGGTTGAGGAGCACCCGACCCGCGTCGGCAACATCGACCGCGTCCTGAAGGAGATCCGCGAAGCTGCTCCCGATGCATCCGGTCACCCGCGCCTGGCTGTAGTGTCTGTGGCACTGCGTACTCTCTCGAGCGCATCCTAATCAGCTAAGACCCTTACGGGTCGCTGCATAAAGCATCCCGGTTCTCTCCAATCGGAGGGGCCGGGATGCTTTTGCACAGGGGGAGTTTGTACAGGGGGAGGGATACCGCAAAATCTATGCAGAAAACCCCTCTGACAAGGAACGATACGTTTTTACACTAAATATAGTGTGGAAATGTGTCCTAAATTCCTTCAAATATCAAGTAGAGGGTTAAGGAAACCAAAGGTTTTAGTTGATATATGCCGTATATTGATTCACGGCGGCATCAGCGCAAGCCATGGGGACCTGGCACTTCTCGGCATGACGAATCCCCACCCTGCGGCACGTGAGGCGGTGCTACCGATCAAAAACACACTGCCCCTAATCTTTACGATTATCGACTGAAAGTCTGCAAGATTGTCTACCAACCACGGTACTGAGGAAAAAAGCAACAGCGCATGGCGCCTCCTCATTAACTTTCTGCTTTACATCTCTCCGGTCGCACTGCTGACCACCGTCTTCCCCATCGTCACCCCGACCATTAACCGGTACAACCTCGACGGTGTCCCCCTGATCCAGGTGATCCTGGCAGCGTCCATTACCGTTCCCTGGCTCAGCCAGGCGGCCTGCCTGCCCCTGTACCGTGGTATCCAGATGGAGCACAAGAAGATTGCGGACGCCCGCGAAGGCCTGCGTATTCACGCTGAAACCCTTGAGCACCAGCTCAAGCACGCCGAAGCACGCGCTGTACGCGCACGCATGACCGAACCGCAGTTCCAGGACATTACCGACCTGACCGCGTTCACCCGCAACTGGCTTTACCTCTTCTTCATGACCATGCCGTTGGTACTGCTCTTTGCTGTACCGGTCGCCCTCGTCCTGCACTGGACCCCGACTGCATTCGGTGCGTTCTTTGTCCTGGGCGTTCTCAACATTGCGTTCGCGCAGCTGCTGGTCATCCCGAACCTCGCGAAGAACCGCATCATCTGGTTCATCGCGTGGCTTGGTTACACTCTTGCCCTGCTCTTCTTCCCGAAGGAATGGTTCCTGCCGCCGCTGGTTGGTTTGCTCATCCTGCTGGTGAGCCTCGGCAAGGACCTGGTGCACCTGCTGCACTTCGCGCGCATCCCGCTCAAGGACATTGCGCTCGACGCCCTGCGTGGCTTCTTCACCGGCTCCATCATCTGGGCTGATAAGTACATGCTCTTCCTGGTCACCGGCGGCGAAATCAACGTCGTGGCAATCTACCTGAGCCTGATCCCCTGCGTTATCGCTTACAACTACTTCTTCGTGGTGGAGGCAGACCGCGTCAATGCAAGCATCCAGCACCTGTGGACCATCTTCGACCGCCTGCCCTACAAGGGTGTTCAGGAGGAGTCCTCCAAGGCTCTGGGTGCTTCTAACCGCGCGATCCGCAACTCCCTGCTGATTTACATCGCCAGCGCCATTGTTACCGGCATCCTGATGTACATCTTCCTGCCGCAGTCCTACCCGCTGGCGCTCTCCGTCCTGGTCGTCGCGTTCCTCTTCGTTGCAGTGGCACTGCTGATCTACCAGATCGAGTACATGACCATGTACGTCACCGTTCAGCTGCTCTCCGCGGCGCACCTGGTGCTGCTCTTCATCTCCTTCATGATTCTGCCCAATGAGACCGGCTACCTGCCCATCATCGTGGGCGAGGCAGTGCTCACCTTCGCCTGCTACCGCGTCTACCGTCAGGCGTGGGCAGCACCCGAGTACTCCCTCTTCTGGCGTCGAGCCCTCGCCTGGTAAGAACCGCACGGTCCGCGAAAGATACATACGACAATGACTGAACAGATGTACCGAAACCACTACGCGCCGCTGCAGCTTCCGGCTCCCGGCCCCCACTACAGCGACCCCGAATACCCGGACGTTGACGTCGCCATCATCATGGAATCCACCTACCCTTACCTCAAGGGTGGCGTGTCCGCGGTGGTGCACGATATCGTCTGCGAAAACCCGGATCTGACCTACGGCATTATTCACATCGCCTGGGATAAGAACTCCCCCCACGAAGACCTCTACGGCATGCCCGAGAACGTCAAGTGGGTCAAGATGCTGTACCTGAGCCTGGAAGTCAACCGCGACGCCTTCGCGGAAGCCTGCGACCCCTCCGCACTGCGCATGAGCTTTGCGGAGCGTCAGGCGCTCACCCAGCGCCTCATGGACGGTTTCAGCGCCCTCATTGCCGGCGACGTAAACCCCCTCTGGAAGCTCTACGACGAGGGCATCAACCCCGCAACCCGCAGCTACAACCTCTTCGGCCTCTTCGGAACCCGCGAGTTCATGCAGGCGATTGCGGGCCTGGGCTTCTTGTCCGAGGTGCCCTTCGGCGAGCTCTTCTGGAAGGTGCGCGACTTCGTCTCCATCCTCTTTGCGCTTCTGCACGAGCGGATGCCGCACGCCCGCGTCTACCACGCCCACACCACCGGCTACGCGTCTCTCATCGCCGCCGCAGCCGCACGTGACCACGGCACCAGCTTCTTGCTGACCGAGCACAACCTCTACATTCGCGATACCGTGAACACCAAGCTCGAACGCAACATGGCGAAGCCCGTCACCACCGACTACGCCTTCCTCAACGAGGAGCGTGAGCACCCCGGCCTGGGTCCGATCACCCTCGATGAGCGTGCCTGGTCCGTCTGGTTCGTCGAAATGGGACGCTTCTGCTACCCCAGCGCCGACATGGCAACCTACCTGTACCCCAAGGCTCTGGAAGAGGCACGCGGTATTGGCGCGCCCATCGACCAGATGAACGAGGGCGAGAAGGACCGCGCAATCATCCTGCCCAACGGTATGCTCATCGAGTCCGTGGCGGAAGCCTACTACGCCCGCCAGGCGGCGCGTGCCCGCATCCTCGCTGAGGGTCGCGGCCACGTGTGGCGCTTCGTGTTCATTGCCCGCGTGGTGCCCATTAAAGGCCTGACCGACCTGATTCGCTCCCTCGCGGTGCTGCGCGATCAGGGTCTGGTGAACTTCCACCTGGACGTGCTCGGCCCCAAGGACCACCTGCCCGAGTACTACGAGCTGTGCCTGCGCACCATCGAAGAGCTCAACATGGGCGAGTACATCACCTTCCACGGCACCGTGAACGTGCGTGCGATGCTCGACCGCTTCGACCTGCTGCTCATGCCCAGCTACAATGAGGGTCAGCCGATTGTGGCGCTCGAGGCGATGGCTGCGTCCATCCCGCTGGTTAGCACCGACGTGGGCGGTATGTCCCAGCTCATCGACGATGTGCTGGTCGCCCCCGACGGCCACGAAATCGGTAACTGCGGTATCTTGACCATCCCCGGCGATATTCACGGCTTCGCGGCGGCACTGCGCATCCTCATGGAGGAGCCCAGCATCTACGAACGCTACTGTGTGAACGCCTACGACCGTATCGTCAGCTTATTCCAGCTGCGACTGGTCATGGACCGCTACAACACGATCTACCGCGAGCTGGGCAAGCTACCCCCTCGCGCCCCCGAATTCGACCCGGAGTACGATGGCGAATAAACTCACCCGTTTAGGCGGACCCGGCAAGTTTGGTGCCTGGGTCCGCTACGGCGGTAAGCCCATTACCCAGAAGCAGCTCGATTTTGCGGTCAAGAACTACTCTGTCGCAATCCTGCAGCCCTGGGAACTGGACGCGGCACGCTACCTGAAGAAGCGTGCACCTCAAATGGTGGTGCTGGCGTATAAGTGTCTGTCTTCCACCCGCTCCTACGAGCCCGGCCCGATTTATTCCTCGGGTGTGTCTTATCCGCTGGCGCAGTCGATGGCGAACTCCGGTAAGGATTTCTTCGCCCACCGCCTCAACGGTGACCGTATCGAGTGGAAGGGGTACCCCAAGCACTTCCAGATGCAGGTGTGGAACGCTGACTACCGTTGGCACTGGGTGGACGCTGTGGTGCGCGAAATGCGCAACTCACCCTTCGACGGGGTTATGGCGGATAACGACGTGGAGAACGACTACTACGGTCTGGACCTGCCCATTCAGGGCGTGGAGTCCATGACGAAGATCCGTGAGCACCTGGATTTTCTGGTTGCCTACGCCGGTATTGAGCTGAATAAAATCGGCAAGATTCTGGTGCCCAATATCGCTGAGTCGCGTCTGCGTTACGGCAAGTGGGAGCGTCACAGCGCCTACGGTGGCGGCTTTGAGGAGGTGTGGCTCGGCTGGGGTCCGAACGACTACCTGTCTTCGCCGTACGCCGTGATGCAGGGCCGTGAGATTGCGAACGGCTCGGCGGGCGAGGTGAACCTGGGTGCTACTTTTGCGGGCCTGGGTGGCCGTAGTGCCGCCTCGCAGAAGAAGGTGACGATTCTGCGTACCCCGCTGAGCGACCGCAAGGCTGCGATTACCGGCACGGATGAAAATTTCCTCTACGGATTGGCGGGCTTCTGGGTGTTCGGTGGAGGCGCCTTCACCGGCATCAGCGCAACCCACCACGACGCCTACGACGAGATCCCGCACGCCCCGGAGCTCTCCTATGACCTGGGGGATCCGATCGGCGGTATTATCGCTCAGCAGACCGCTCAGACTCGTGCCTTTACGGGCGGTTGGGCTGCCCTGAACACCGGCTCGAAGGATGTGACCGTGAAGGCTCCCTCCGGTCTGGTGGATGCGGCGAACCGCCCGGTGCCCTCGAGCTTCACGCTGCGGGCGCATCAGGGTGTGGTGTACCGCCGTAAGGGGTAATTGACCGCTCGCGTAGTTCTTCTGAGCTTCTGTGTGGCACCGCGTGCCAGCGTTTATAACCTTATAAACAAACCCACCGGCAATATAGCCAAATGGCTATATGTACCGGTGGGTTCGTTATATGTGTGCTAGATGAGCTGGGGTAGCTTACTTAGCGGGGTAGGAGGGGACGTCGTAGCCGCCCATACGCTCCAGAACGCGAATCACCTGGCAGGAGTAACCGAACTCGTTGTCGTACCAGACGTAGACAATTGCGGAGTCATCGGTCACCACGGTAGCCAGCGAGTCCACAACACCTGCGGTGCGGGAACCCACGAAGTCGGTGGAAACAGCCTCGGGGGAATCCGAGTAGCCCACCTGGCGGCGCAGCTCGCCGTCGATGGATTCGCGGCGGAACAGCTCGTTCAGCTCCTCAGCGGAACCTGCGGGCTTGGTCAGCTTCACGTTCAGGATTGCCATGGAGACGTCCGGGGTGGGAACGCGGATAGCGTTACCGGTCAGCTTGCCTTCCAGCTGCGGCAGAGCCTTCGAAACAGCCTTTGCAGCACCGGTCTCGGTGATGACCATGTTCAGCACAGCGGAGCGACCGCGGCGGTCACCCTTGTGGAAGTTGTCAATCAGGTTCTGATCGTTGGTGAACGCGTGGACGGTCTCAACGTGGCCGCGCTCAACACCGTATGCGTCATCCAGAACCTTCAGTGCCGGAGTGATCGCGTTGGTGGTGCAGGATGCAGCAGAAACGATCTTGTCCTCATCGGTGATGACGTTGTCGTTCACACCGAACACGATGTTCTTCATGTCGCCCTTACCGGGAGCGGTCAGCAGAACACGAGAAATGCCGGGGCGGTTCAGGTGCTGCTCAAGGCCCGGAACGTCGCGCCAGCGGCCGGTGTTGTCCACCAGCAGAGCGTCGTTGATGCCGTACTCGGTGTAGTCAACGGTGGTCGGGTCAGAGGAGTAAATGAAGCGAACCGGAACGCCGTTAGCGATGATGGTGCTGTTCTCTTCGTCTACCTCAATAACGCCCTTGAAGGGGCCGTGAACCGAGTCGCGCTCCAGCAGGGATGCACGCTTGACCAGGTCCTGATCACCGTTCTTACGAACCACAACAGCGCGCAGGTTCAGGCCAGAACCCAGCGGCGAGGAGGAACGCTCCAGCAGAATACGAGCCAGCAGGCGACCAATACGACCGAAGCCGTACAGCACAACGTCCTGCTCCTTGGGCTGGTCACCCTGGTGGTTCACGGAGGAACCCAGCTGCTCGGGCAGCCACATGGACAGCTCGGGGGAGCCAGCCTCGCGGTGTGCCTTGTGCAGAGCAGCAATGTTGATCGAGCATGCGCCCAGGTTCAGCTCAGCCAGAGCACGAACCAGCTCCAGGGAGTGTGCGGGGTTCAGAGGTGCACCATCAATCTGGGATACAAAATCGTGCAGCTTCAGCAGCTCAATGACAGACTTGTTGACCAGGCTGCGGCCGTGAATGCTCAGCACCACACCGTTCTCGCGGTGCAGCTTACCGATGAGGGGGATCAGCTCCTCTGCGGTAGCCTCACGGTTAACCCAGGTAGCGGTTGCAGTCGTCACGTATGACCTTCTTCCTAACTTCGTCGTTGGAGGGTAGGCGCGACGGTGCTGTCGCGTCAATACCGTGCCGGGCGTTGAAGATCCGGCGTCGGTTTAAGTCTAACCCGTGTGGACCTCTCCAGAGCCTCAAAATTAGTGATATTGGGGCTAAAAGTCAGAAGAGGTAGAAGGTAGTTTGTGAACCCACACGGCAAGCCAACATAAGCCCTCAAAAGGGAAAGTAAAACCACTTTAAATACCCACAAAAACGCACGTCATGACGCGGAAAACATGAGTAGAATTGAAACCATGTTGACTGTAATCGGTGAAGCACTCGTAGACGTCGTCCACCAGCACGACGGAGAAACCCGCGCCTACCCCGGCGGGTCGCCCATGAACGTAGCCGTCGGCGCACGCCGCCTCGGCCACCCCACCAACTTCGTTGGTCACTACGGCCCCGACGCCTACGGCAAGAGCATTGATGCGCACCTGGAAGCATCCCAGGTGACCCTGCCCTTCGAGCACAGTGCTGAACGCACCTCCGTCGCCCAGGCAACCATCGGTGCCGACGGTGCAGCAGAGTACGAATTCGACATCACCTGGTCCCTCGACTCCATCGCCGAGAAGCTCACCGAACTGGCACGCACCTCCGATGCAGTACACACCGGCTCCATCGCCGCCATGCTCGAACCCGGCGCGCACGTGGTCGCCGCAGCCTTCGAAGCTGCCCGCGACAGCGCCCTGCTCAGCTACGACCCGAACTGCCGCCCCACCCTCATCCACAATGTTGATGAGGCCCGCGCCTGGGCTGAAAAGTTCGTGTCCCTCTCCACCGTTGTGAAGGCATCCGACGAGGACCTGCAGTGGCTCTACCCCGACCGCTCCCTCGACGACACCGCACGCGCATGGCTTGACCTCGGCGCCGAGCTGATGGTCATCACCCGCGGCGAGGACGGCCCCATCGCCTTCACCAAGAAGTACCCCGAGGGCATCAGCCAGCCCGCACACCGCGTTGAGGTTGCGGACACCGTCGGTGCCGGCGACTCCCTCATGGCGGCACTCATCGCGGGTCTGCTCGATCGCGGTATCGCCGGCGCTGAGGCGCGCACCAAGGTCGCTGCACTGACCGCTGAAGACATCGCCGACCTGCTGCGTTTCTCTGCAACCGCAGCCGGCATCACCGTCTCCCGCGCGGGCGCTAACCCGCCCACCCGCGAAGAACTTGACTCCGTACTCAACGGCTAAATAATCTACGCCTCGCCGGCGGATAGCTCACTCTGTCCGCCGGCGTCGCCATATCCACCCGCACCCCAACGCTGAGGAGCACCATGACCAATATCGGCACCGCACCCCTGCCCCGCGAACCCTACGCGGGCCTGCCCGAACTGCCCGAATTTACCCTGACCTCCACCGACGTTCAGGACGGCGGCACTGCCCCCGAATGGATGCGCTCCGCCCTCTTCGGCGTGGCAGGCGGTCAGGACCGCTCCCCGCAGCTGTCCTGGAGCGGCTTCCCCGAGGGCACCAAGTCCTTCGTGCTGACCTGCTTTGACCCGGATGCGCCGGTCCCCAGCGGCTTCTGGCACTGGACTATCTCCAATATTCCCGCCAACGTGACAAGTATTGACACCGGCGCGGACGCACCCGCCGGCGCGCTGACGCACCGCAACGACGCCGGTGTGGCGGGCTTCCTGGGCGCTGCCCCTCCGGCTGGTCACGGCCCGCACCGCTACATCTTCTGCGTCACCGCCGTGGACGTGGAGAAGCTCGACATTGACGAGAACGCCAGCCCCGCCGTCGTGAACTTTAACCTGCTCGGCCACGGTCTGGGTCGCGCGTTCCTGACCGTCACCTACGCGGAACCGGCGGCATAGAGGCGTACCGACATAGGGGCGCAGCCTCACTAGTTCCGCGCTTTATTTAGCACTTTTATTCAGCACCGATACACCCCACCACTGAAGGCAAACACTGCATGATTAAACTCATCGCCAGCGACCTGGACGGCACCCTCATCGGGCATGACTTCCGGTTCCGTCCGCGGACCCTGCGCGCCCTCGAAGCCGCACGTGCCGCCGGGATCGATATCGTCTTTGTCACCGGCCGCCCGAGCCGCTGGCTCACGCCCCTGCGTGAGCAGACCGACTTCGACTCCTACGCCATCTGCTCCAACGGTGCCGTGGTGTACCACCTGGGCGCGGACGAGGTGGAAGAAGTCAACGGCGCTGACCCCGCGGTGATTGCCCGTACTCACGAGCTGCTGGAGCCCATGTTCCCCGACGCCACCTACACTCTTGAAACCGTGGACACCGTCTATATTCAGGGCCCGCACGAGGGCGGTGAGGTGCTTGAAGGTGCCCGCGTAGTGGAGGCGAAAATCGCCGATGCGCTCGAACATATCGGCTCAACCCCGGTCATTAAGTACCTGATTCGGGTGCCCGGCATGGACCCGGATATTCTGCAGGCGCGCGTGCATCAGGCGGTGGGTTCGCTGGTGTCGGTGACCCGCGGTGTGGTTGGTGAGCCGCTCGTGGAGATGGGCTCGAAGACCGTGAATAAGGGGCGGATCTTGGAGAAGTTCGCGGCACGCCACGGCATTGAGGCGCACGAGGTGATGGCCTTTGGTGATATGCCGAATGACGCGGAGATGCTCTGCTGGGCGGGGGAGGGCTTCGCCATGGCTTCGGGTCAGCCGGCGCTCATTGCGAAGGTGGGGCGCACCTGCCCGTCCTTCCACGAGGACGGTGTGGCGCAGACGATTGAGGCGATGCTCGCCGAACGGTCCTAGCCGCCCAGCACTAGTTATCTAGCACGAGCCATCCAGGACTCGCCATTCAGCACTAGCGGTTGGGTGAGCCTCCGCAGACATAACAGACATAACTCAGACATAAACTTTTATGTCTACACATAAAAATTTTGAGTCTAGACATAAAAATTTATGTCTAGACTCAAATTTTTGTGTCTGATTTACATCTGATTTGTGTCTAGACTAAAATTTTTTGTATGAACAACGTGGAATGGACCCCCGAATGGCTTACTGAAACCATCAAACTACTGCGTACTCACGGCAGCGATACGCAGTTCATCGAGGTCAAAAAAGCCCACGGAGGCTACCCCGGAAGCCTAGACGCAACCCTGAGTAGCTTCTCCAATAGTTCCACGGGCGGAATCATTATCTGCGGCCTCGACGAGAATAATGACTTTGCACCTGTAGGCGTATACGACCCTGCAGACCTAGAAAAAACCCTCGGCAACAAGCTCCGCAGGGGCCTCAAGCCGCCGAACACCATGGAGTCAGGAACCATCCTCTACGAAGACGCCAAAATCTTTGTTGCCACCATCCCTCCGCTGCCTCCCTACGAACGCCCCGCCTACATTGGCGGTAAAGCGTACGTGCGTTCCGGCGATGGCGACCACGAAATGAGCCGCCACGAAACCGACCTGATGGTGGCTCAGCGGACACGCACCGGATTCGATGAGGAGCCGGTGGAATACACCTCCCTGGCTGACCTAGATGAAGGCCTCAAAACTGCCTATCTGCGAGACGTACGCGCTAAATCACGCCGCCTTGCTACAAGCTCCGATGAAGAGGTGCTCCGCCGCAAGGGAATTATTGCCCTCGGAACCGACAACCTTTCCCTTGCGGGCTTGTACGCCTTGGGTTCTTACCCCCAAGAGTTTAGGCCCTCGCTCAAAGTCACCGGAGTCGTCATCGACCCAAGCGGTAAAGCCCGCAACCTCGACAAATTCGAGGCGGACGGCCCCATCCCCGCCATGCTCGAAGAGACTCTGGCATGGGTCAAACGGAACCTGGCACACCCGGTTGTTGAGCTACCCAACGGGCACCTTATCAACGGGCAGGAAGTACCCGATATTGCCCTTCGCGAGATCCTGTCGAATGCACTCGTGCACCGCAGCCTCAACCCCAAAGCAGATACCGAGGAAGTGCGCGTCAGGATTTTCCCCGACCGAATCTCAGTAGAGAACCCCGGCGGTCTATACGGAATCACCCTCCAGCGCCTGCAAGAGTACGGCGAACGTTCCCGCGTGAATGACCGCCTGTATGACGTGTGCACGCACGTAACAACCCCCGACGATGGATACCGAGTCATCGAGGGTGAGGGTAGTGGTATCTATACGGCACAGGAGGCGGTGCGTCAGGCAGGGCTGAAACCTATCCAATTCATTGACGGGGGTATTCGGTTTACCGCGATTATCAGCAGGGAGCCTCTGGATGGTGCTCATGCCGCCGACGTCGGTTCACCGCAGCAGAAGTCGGACGTAGACCCGCGCCAATCGGTGCCTACGGTTCCCAGTAGCCGTCAGGAGGCGGTGATCCTCGCCCTGCGCTCGCTACGCCACCCCGCCGGTATCGACGACATCATGGGTGCTCTTCCCGGGCCTTTTGCTGAGCTTCAGAAACCGCAGGTCCGGTACGTCCTCACGAAGCTCCTTCAAGAAGGAGTTATTACCCGTGAAGGCGGTCGAGGCAACCGCAACACCGTGTACCGGTTGGCCTAATCGAACATCGGGCTAACAGGCAAAAGCGGCCCGGATGGAACCAATCTATCCGGGCCGCTTTTCTACAGCCTACGCCTCAGGAGAATCACTCCAGCGGGCGGTCGGGCGCCTAGTGCACCTCAGTGCTCTTCTCAGGGTCGAAGGGCTCCAGCGGGTCGCCAGCAGCCTTCGTGTACTTCGCGATGAAGGTCATCAGGTGGAAGATAATCAGGGTCGCAGCGGTACCCAGAGCAATACCGGCGAAGGACAGCTCACCGAAGGTCCAGGTGTAGTCCGCAATACCCACAATCAGCGCCACAGCGGCGGTGGTCAGGTTGATCTGGTTCGAGAAGTTCACACGGTTCTCGCTCCAAATACGGGCACCGAGCATACCGATCATGCCGTACAGCACGGTTGCGGCACCGCCCAGAACACCCGCGGGAACGGTCGCAATTGCCGCACCGAATGCGGGGAACATGGACAGCGCAATCGCGAAGATAGCAGCCACCCAGTACGCCGCGGTGGAGTACACCTTGGTCGCCGCCATAACGCCGATGTTCTCAGCGTAGGTGGTGGTACCGGAACCGCCACCCATACCGGCGATGGTGGTTGCCAGGCCGTCCGCCATGAGGGCGCGGCCGGAGTAGTCGTCCAGGTTCTTGCTGCTCATCAGAGCAACAGACTTCACGTGACCGATGTTCTCAGCGACGAGCACCAGAATCACGGGGATGAACAGGCCGGCGAGCTCCCAGTGGAACTCGGGGGTCTGGAAGTGCGGCAGGCCAATAATGCCCTGAGTCTGCACAGCCGTATCAATCTTAGAGAAGTCAACCTCGCCGCGAATCACAGCGGTAATGTAGCCGATGCCCACACCCAGCAGGATAGACAGGCGGCCAATAATGCCCTTGAAAAGCACCGAAATCAGGATGATGGAGCACAGGGTCACCAGTGCGGTCACCGGTGCCACCATGAAGTTGTCCTTAGCGCTCTTTGCCAGGTTGAAACCAATCAGCGCCACAATCGAACCGGTGACGACCGGGGGCATGAGCTTGGTGAGCCAGCCGGTGCCAGCGAACTGAACAATCAGACCGACCAGGAACAGCGCGGTACCCGCCATGACGATACCGCCGAGGGCACCAGCGGGGCCGTGCGAGTTCATGGCAGCCGCCAGGGGCGCAATGAACGCAAACGAAGAACCCAGGTAGGAGGGGACGCGGCCGCGGGTAATCAGCAGGAATAGGACCGTGCCGATACCCGAGAAGAACAGGGTGGTTGCCGGAGGGAAGCCGGTAATGATCGGCACGAGGAAGGTTGCGCCGAACATTGCGACCACGTGCTGCGCGCCGATGCCGATGGTAATCGGCCAGGCGAGGCGCTCGTTCGGGGCGACGAAGGAACCGGGCTTAATGCTTCGGCCATCGCCGTGAACCGACCAGTCAAAGCCGAGAAGTTTAGAGATGCTCAAAGGGAGCTCCTGAGGTGAATGTGGTGGTGTATAAAATTCCACATAATTCTACGCGTATACAGGCGTAGGCCACAGCTAAACGACTGTAAATATGAGCAGGGATACGTTAATTAGGGCATATATTCCTTTATTGTGGGCGCGGTATCCCGTATATAGCCCAAAATGCATCAATACCCCGTATATGCGGTTTAAGGCATATACGGGGTATTGATGCAAAGAGCGAATAAAAACACTCGCTACACACAGCTCATGAGCTTAGAGAGCGTCACGCAGGTTATCCAAGTGATCGTAACGTGCCAGCTCGTAACGCAGGTGACCCTCGGTCGGCGACTGAACCGGCAGGAACGACGCCTCACGCAGGCGACGAGCAGTCGGGGACTCAGCCACGTAACCGGCGCCTCCAACAACCTGCAGCTCAAAGTGAGTAGCAATGGTCGCAAAGTGCGAAACACCCAGACGCAGGCTCAGCAGGTCACGACGCTCCGCACGCTCCGGCTCAGACGCCAGGCGAACCAGTTCCTCACGCAGGCTCTGGTACTCCTCCAGAATCAGCGGGAACTCCGGACGGAACACACCCTGGGAGACGTCCAGGTGCTTAGCAGCTTCCTGCAGGGCACCAGCGGCAAGACCCAGGCAGAACGAGGACTGAACCAGCAGGAACGGTGCGGTCACATCGCGCAGGAACGCCTCAATGTTGTCGCTCAGAATGTCCTCGCTCGGAACGAAAACATCCTCGAACTTCAGGGTGCCGGACTCGGTACCGTTCAGCGCCAGCAGGTTGCGGTGGTAGTCAATGCTCAGGCCCTCAACGTCCTGGCGGACCGTCACGATGTAGCGGTTCGGGTGACCCTCGGGGGCGTTCTGCACAGCCACCGGAAGAACAATCACGCCGCCCGGGTACAGGTTCGACGCCCACGACACAGAGCCGTTCAGCTTCAGACCACCCTCAACGAGGGTGCCCTCCACCTTGATCGGTGCCAGGCCCGAAGCCTCCTTGTACGCTGCCGCCATGGCGGTGGTGCCGCTGACGGTTGCGTCCGCCAGGCCGGCGGGCAGTTCGCGACCCACGGCGTCAAAGAACGCGATGGTGGAGCGGTGAGCCCACAGGGAGAACGCGGTGGAGGCGTCCTCGGTAGCGAGGTCGAAAGCTACCGAAACCTGGGGGACCAGGGAACCGCCGTCGCGACCCAGGGTAATCAGGCCGTCCTTAGCGACTTCGCGCAGGTTTTCGAAGGGGGAACGCTCGCCGCGGTCAACAGCATCTGCGTGGGTTCGGGCGAGGGCGAGCACCTGCTCGCGCTGGGGGTAATCGTAGAGGGGTTCGAGGGTGAACTCGGACATGAGGTTTCTCCTAAGCGGGGAGCATCGCGTCTATGCGTGCAGCTTGAACAGTCGGTCGATGGGAGTGCTGACGGCCTTACGGGCGCGAACAACAGCTTCTTCGTCGGGTGCGTCGTAGAAGCAGAGGCACTTTGCGGTGTCTTCGCGAACGTAGGTGCGCAGGAAGGAAACCTCGGGTACTTCAGCGTACTTGGGGGAGTTCGCCTTCTTGCGGGTCAGGTACTGTTCCATGGTGATTTCTGCGGGGATGTCCCACTCCACCAGGTAGTCTGCGTCCTTCTTGAGCTTCTTGATGTCTTCGAGCTCTGCGCCGACCAGGCGGACTGCGTCGGGGCCTGCGATGGTTGCGCGCTCACCGATTGCTGCGGCGAGGTCGGGGCCGAATGCGGTGTTCTCGGATTCGACGATGACGAAGACGATCTTGTGGTCTGCGGAGACCTGGGTTTCGATGAGCTCGGCGCCGTTGGTCAGGGACGAGTTGACGGTCTCGATGAGTGCGGTTGCTTCGTCCTTGGACGGCTGTGCGGGGGTCAGTTCTACCAGGTAAAGTGCCATGTTTTTCTCCTCGGCTAAGGGTTGAGGGGTCGTGCTGGAAGGTTTTCCGGCTCGTTATGGATTCACCTTAGACCTGTGGTTGAAGACTGTCTAATAGATTTCTGTTCGTGGCTTAATGTGTCCTTTTTGACCCCGTGTTTCGTCATGCGTGTTCACGTGGAGACATAAATCGTCACAGTTCCGCGCATTGGAACCAGCCTACGGCCGCAGAATTTTCACGCGGGTTATCCGAACCCGCAGGCGCATCTATCCGCGCCGTCCTGCTCGTGCCGCAAAATCATCGAGGGCGCGGTTGAGAGTGGGGACGGTCCACACTTTTTGCCCCTGAATTTTGACGCGTTCTTCACGCAGAATCTGCAACTCCACCATGCGGTTGAGCAGGCGATACACACTAGCTCGGGACCCCTGCGTGTGCTCCTCCACCATGTGTGCCGTGAAAGCTGGTTCGGTACAGCACAGATCGGTGAGGGAACGCAGGAGAGGGGTTTTACGCTGGGCAATGGACAGCACCTCATCGCGCAGGATTTCAATGTCTTGCGCCAGGATTTCTGCGTTGGTGATTGCCTTCTGCGTGGCGTCAATGAAGAGCTCGATGATGGGCTCGGCATCGCCTGCACGGTAGTCGGTGAGCGCCTGAATGTACCCTTCGGTATCGTGCAACAGCCCGGAGGAGACGGGCAGAATCACGTGGCGGGTGACGCCGCGGGCGAGCAGGAGCGCGGAGATGAGGGCGCGCCCGGTTCGGCCGTTGCCGTCGGTGAAGGGGTGGATCGTTTCAAATTGGGCGTGCGCGATAGCCGCCTGCGCGAGGGGGTCAATATCGCGGCGGTTCATGAAGGCTACAAGGTCTTCGAGAGCGGCAGGAACCCTCTCGTGATGCGGCGCTACGTAGTCGGCAGTTACCGGCGAATCACCCTTAATCCACACCCACTGGGTGCGGAGCACACCGGAGTCTTGCTGCAGGCCGCGGGTCAGCTCGCGGTGCATGGCGAGGATGTTATCGACGCTAATGTTTTCTGCGGTGTTCAGGGCTGCACGCATGGCGTGAACGTTGCGTGCCACCAGCTCGGCGTTAACGCCGACCTTCGACCCGCTTGCACCCAGGACAGCCAGTGAGAGCCTGCGTGCACTAACGGTGAGGTTTTCAATCTGCGAGCTGGAGGCGGATTCGCCGCGCAGAAGAACCGCGGAGAAGGGGATGCTGCCGATGTGGTGGAGCCGCTCATCGAAGCGGGTCATTGCGGTGGCGTTCTTCTGGAGGCGCGCTCGCAGTGCGGGGCTGAGTTCGACGTTAAGTTCGGCAATGGAGGCGGGTACGGCGCTGGAGAAGGTGCCGGAGTTGCGGCGCGTTGCGCGTCGTGAGGCGAGGGCGTCCCGGTGAACCCAGGGGTCTTGCGGCTCCCATTCAAGGGCGGGCCAGGTGATGGCTGAGGGCATGGTTCCTCCTCCTGGGTGTCGTCTTGCTGGGCGCGTTTTTTTGGGGGGGGGGCTTAAGCGGGGTCTTAATAAGACAATACACCTTGATTTTCTTATTAAGGCGCTTAATAAGAAAATCCGCGCGGATTGTCTCATTAAGGAACATGCCCCGAACGCCCCTCCTCAACCGCCCCTCAACATTCCGAGACTCCAGCGCTCCAGCCGCCGGGGCATACAGCAAGGGCCCCGAACCCTTGGTAATTCAAGGATTCGGGGCCCTAACCTATATGCGCTCGCCTATACACGCTCACGCTGCCCGAAGCAGCGAGTCAGCAGTGTAGACAAGCAACTTTGCGGTTACTTCACGCCGCGCATGAGCTTCTGGACCGGCTTGTGCACCAGGAACAGCAGTACACCGGTCGCGATGGTGATAATACCCATCCAGGTGAAGTAGGGAACCTCAGTTTCCATGCTGTAGAACTGAGCCAGCCAACCCGACAGCACGGTACCCATTGCCACGGAGGTGAAGTACAGCGCCATCATGTTCACGCGGTGCGCCTTCGGTGCGAGCTTGGTCGCCAGCGAAATACCCACCGGGGAAATAATCAGCTCAGCGATGGTGCAGACGAACAGAATCAGCACGATCCAGCCGACGTTCACGCTCTGAACGCCCGCCTGAGCGAGGAAGATCCAGAATGCCAGGCCAATAATGATCAGCGCTGCGGAGAACTTCACGGTGGTCACCGGCTGACGCTCACCCCACTTGGTCCACAGGGCGGAGAACATCATGCCGAAGATAATGATGAAAATCGGGTTGATGGAGTTGACCAGGTTCGGGCTCAGTTCCATGCCCAGAATATTCCAGTTAAGGCGCTCATCCGAGTACACAGCCATCACGGTGAACTGCTGCTGGTACAGCGCCCAGAACACGGCGTTTGCAATCCACAGGGGGATGAATGCGGTGACGCGGGAACGCTCATCAGTGGTGACGTCCTTAGCGCTCAGCAGCTGAGCGAACAGGGCGATAGCACCGATGAAGATGAAGCCCATGACCCAGTTCTTGAGGTTGTCTGCGGTCATCAGGCTGGTCGCCAGCAGAATACCGAGAACGACCACGATACCGACCAATGCCAGGAAGAAGTTGCGCTTCTGAGCGGCGGTGAAGGGGGTGCCCACGTGGTGTACGGAGGCAGGCAGGTTCTTGCGGGTCAGCGAGTACTGGATCAGGCCAGCAGCCATACCAACAGCAGCCAGACCGAAGCCGAGGTGGAAACCGCCGGTGCTCCAGCCCCAACCGGTCAGGATCGGGCCAAGCAGTGCACCGGTGTTCACGCCGATGTAGAAGATGGTGAAGCCTGCGTCGCGGCGGTGGTCGTCGTCCGAGTAGAGGGAGCCGACCAGCACGGAGGCGTTACTCTTCAAGCCACCGGAGCCGATAGCGACCAGCAGGAGGCCGAGAATCACACCCGGTACGCCGGGGATGAGGGAGAGGGAGATGTGACCCGCCATGATGCCGATGGCGGAGTAGAAGAGGGTACGCTCGGGGCCGAGGAGGCGGTCACCGAGGATACCGCCAAGAATTGCCATGAGGTACACGATTGCACCGTACGCACCGATAACGCCGGTGGCGAGGGTCTGGTCGAGACCCAGGCCGCCCTTGTCGGCGGTGTAGTACAGGTAGTAGATCATGATGCCCTGCATGCCGTAGAAGGAGAAGCGCTCCCACATTTCTACGGTGAACAGGTTCGCGAGCATGCGCGGGTGGCCGAAGAAGGTCTTGGTTTCCTTGGGTTCGGCACCTGTGATGGTGTGAGACATGGTGGAAAATCTTTTCTGTGTAAGTCCGGGATTCTATGTGACCCGGGCAATATTTATTTAAGTCTATACCCTTATGGGTGCATATGTATACATGAATGTGCTTGTATTACGGATGGTTACTTTATATGTAGTGCATGAAAAACCATTTCGATTTTTTCGTATGAACCACTTCCGAATCTCACAACCCCCCAAATACCGGGCTAGATGCGCCACGCACCCCCAACGCGATAGAGTGGAACCACAACTATGCCCACCCGGCACCCCGCCGTGCCGACCGGCTCATTTTTAATCATTTCAAAGGAGAACCCCATGACCTCTGTACCCCAGGTCGACCCCCGCGACGTTCCCGCAGGCGCAACCATCATCGACGTGCGTGAAGACTACGAGTGGGAGGGTGGCCACGCGACCGGCGCTAAGCACATCACCCTCGGCACCCTCGCTGAGCGTCTGGCTGAGCTGCCCGCACCCGGTGAAGACTTCTACGTCATCTGCCACGGTGGCGGCCGCTCCAACCGCGCGGCAACCTTCCTGCGCGAGCACGGCTACGCCGCACACAACATCGCTGGCGGCACCAGTGCGTGGTTCGCTGCCGGTTTGCCGATGACCAGCGAAAACGGCGAAGCACCCGCAGTCGTTCACTAAACCGCCAGTTCGTCTGCACGCCATACAATGGAGTCCGTGACTGAAACTTCCGCGGACCGTATTTTTTCTACCCCGAACGCTCCCGCTTCTGCGTCCCCTCATGCCCTGCCGAGTATTTTGCAGGGCATCCCGTGGGATGTTCAGACGCGGGAGCTTATCGTGCGCCCGCTTCCTTTCGCGGTGAACTGCGAGGACGCGTACCCGTTGCTGACAGGTGGCGCCGAGTATTCCTTCTGGCTGGATTCGGCGCGTGAAGAGTCGCCCATGTCGGTTGCCTCGTATGTGGGTGTGGTTCCGGCGCAGCTGTCGCCTTTGCGTGTGGATTCGGCGCGTGCGGCGGCTGAGCCTGGCGGGGAAGACCCCTTCGCCCAGCTGGAGGTGGCGCTCGCCTGCGCACCGCGCGTGCACCCGGATACCGCGGCGGCAACCGGTCTGCCCGCGGGTTTGCGTGGCGGTTACGTGGGCTATTTCGGCTATGAGGCGCGTGCCGCCATGGGCTTGGAGCACGGCCACCCGGTGCCGGGCTACCTGCCGGCGCATGAGGCGCCGACCCCGGATTCTCTGTGGTTGCCGGCGGTCCGCTACCTGGTGCATGAGCATGCCCGCCCGGGTTGTGCGGCGCGTAGCTGGCTGGTGGGGGATGAGCCGTGGTGTGAGGCGGCGGAGCGGCTGCTGAGCGCGGCGGGGGAGTGCGCCTCCGAAAATACCCCTGTAAATACCCCCGTCAATGCCCCTGAGCTTGCCGAGCCGCTGCTCTTCCCGGCACCCGCCGCGGAAGCCTACATGGACGCCGTTCGCGCTAGTCAGCACGAAATTTACGAGGGTAACAGCTATGAGGTGTGTCTGACCGCGCAGACGAACGCGCGCATCCAGAATCCGAGCCCGGAGCTTTTCTTTGAGCTGTACCGCCGCCAGCGCGCCCACAATGCGGCGCCGTATGCGGCGTATCTGCGGTGTGGTGATTTTTCGGTGCTTTCTTCCTCGCCGGAGCGTTTTTTGAGTGTGGATGAGCAGCGTAATGCCCAGACGAAGCCGATTAAGGGCACGATTGCTCGCGGTGCCACCCCGGAGGAAGACGCCGCGGCCGCAGCTTGGTTGCGTAGCGATGAGAAGACCCGCGCCGAGAACCTCATGATTGTGGATCTGTTGCGTAATGACCTGTCTACGGTGTCTGATCCGGCGTCGGTGCGCGTGCCGGTGCTCATGGGTGTGGAGAGCTACTCGACGGTGCATCAGCTGGTGTCTACGGTCAGTTCGCGTCTGTGTGAGGGTGTGAGCGCGGTGGCTGCCGCGCGGGCGTGCTTCCCGGGCGGTTCGATGACTGGTGCTCCGAAGCCTTCGACCATGCAGATTATTGAGGGTCTGGAGGGTCGCGCTCGCGGCGTGTATTCGGGTGCTCTGGGTTTTGTTTCGGCGGATGGTTCGGCGAATCTGTCGATTGTGATTCGCACGCTTGTGGCGCACGATGACGGCGCGGTGACTCTTGCTGCCGGTGGTGCGGTGGTTGCTGATTCGGATCCTGCTGCCGAGTATGAGGAGATGCTGACGAAGCTGCGCGCCGCGTTGCCGCCGTCGGTGGGTCGCGTGGTGGAATAACCTGGCGCTGGAATAGCACAGGGAATAGCCTGCGCCGCCTGGACGTGAGCCGCTACACTGGAACTATGACTAAGCTTTCTGAAAACCTCCCCATTGAAGAAGCCCGTGAACGCCTGCGCCAGCTAATTATTGAGCTGGCTGTGGTGCGCGGGCACGTGGTCCTCGCCTCCGGCAAGGAAGCCGACTACTACGTTGACCTGCGCCGCATCACCCTGCATCACGAGGCTTCTCGCCTGGTCGGTCAGGTTATGCTGGACCTGCTGGATAAGAACGGCATCGAATTTGAGGCTGCTGGCGGCCTGACCATGGGTGCTGACCCGGTGGGTACCGCGATTATGCGTGCTGCTGGCGATCAGGACCGTGCGATTGACGCGTTTGTGGTGCGTAAGGCTCAGAAGTCTTACGGTATGGGCCGTCAGGTGGAGGGCCCCAGCGTTGAGGGTCGCCGCGTGGTTGCTGTGGAGGACACCTCCACTACAGGTGGTTCGGCGCTGACTGCTGTTGAGGCGCTGCGTAAGGCTGGCGCTGAGGTTGTGGCGGTTGCTGTGATTGTTGACCGTGCGACCGGCGCTAAGGAGCATGTGGAAGAGGTTGCGGGCGTTCCGTGCCTGTACGCGTACTCGAAGGATGAGCTGGGCCTGGACTAGTCTCTACTAGGCTGGATTCTTAGGATCTCGTGATTTTTTAGGCGTTCCGCTGCGGCGGGTGAACCCGTGCCGCTGGCTGCTGTGTGTGGCTGGTGGTGCGGGTTTTTGTCTGTAAGATGGCTCTGTGGGCGCCGGTGTGGCGCTGGTTGTTGGCGTGAAGGTGGTTGTGATGGTTGAGAATCGTGAGGCGGCTGAGGCTGTGCCTGCTGAGGCTGTTGAGGGTACTGAGCAGGGTACTGCCCGTTTTGAGGTGGGTGTGGGCCCGTGGGAGGGCCCGTGGCCTGAGGGTGACCATTGGGATGAGGAGCTGCTGCGTGAGGGCGATCGCCGTAACGTGGTGGATAAGTACCGTTACTGGTCGATGGACGCGATTATTGCTGACCTGGATACGCGCCGCCATGATTTTCATGTGGCGATTGAGAATTGGCAGCATGACCTGAATATTGGCACGGTGGTGCGTACTGCGAATGCGATGTTGGCGAAGGAGGTCCATATTATTGGGCGTCGCCGTTGGAATCGTCGTGGTGCGATGGTGACGGATCGTTATCAGCATGTGCGTCATCATCCGACGATTGAGGAGTTTGTGGCGTGGGCGCAGGCTGAGGGTCTGGAGATTATTGGTATTGATATTTTTCCGGATTCGGTGCCCCTGGAGACGTATGACCTGCCGAAGAGGTGTGTGCTGGTTTTTGGTCAGGAGGGCCCGGGCTTGTCGGAGGAGTTGCATGCGGCGGCTAGGGATACTCTGTCGATTGAGCAGTTTGGGTCGACGCGTTCGATGAATGCGGCGACGGCTGCGGGTATTGCGATGCATGCGTGGGTTCGCCGTCATGTGTTTGGTCAGATTCCGTCGTAGCCTGGCGGCTGTTTATGAGGTGTTTAAAGGTTCCGATGCGTTGTGTGCGCGTCGGAACCTTTTTTATTGGGGCTTTTTATTGGGGTATTGGGTGATTTTTTGTTAGAGTGGGGTGTTGAGTTTTTCACATGAATGTGGGTACCCACGGGGTTTGATGCGTTGTTTGTGGTGGGGTTGTGTGATGTTATCTGGATTTTTTGTCTTGTAAATGT
>ERZ773072.374-NODE-374-length-26058-cov-11.357843_pt1 | contig 26058 bp, 25 predicted proteins | sample MGYA00580617_ERZ773072 | MGnify/ENA primary metagenome ERZ773072 (study PRJEB29015, sample SAMEA2737970) | human oral metagenome | biome: human oral; feature: human-associated habitat; material: dental | place: China | collected 2122 ...
ATTAGATTGACCTTCAACACCAAAACCAGCAATGACAATTTTCATAACCTGATTATATCACGGGCAATTTACGATTACACCCTAGAACAGCTTGTCGAGCTTATCGTACAGCTTTGTTAATAGCTCTTTTTCTTCCGAAGTAACTGCTGCCAACGTCCATGTGTTAGATGCAAAAAATTGACGAGCCGTTTCAATCAACTGATCAGGAGTTACCGCCAAAATAGAATCTGGAACAGCGGCATAATCTCTCACAAAATCATCAGCAAAATATCGTCCTATGTAGAAATTGCTTACTTGCCCAACAGTTTGAGCACCCATTTGATAACGACCCAACGAATACGACTTCACACTCTCCAAATCTTCTTCAGAAATAGATCCAGCCAAAACCTTCTTCAACTCTCTCACGATAATATCAAAGAGCTTTTCTGCGGTTTCGACATTTACTTGTCCGCCAAAATCCCAAGCCGAATCATAAAAACCAATCGATGTATCGCTAAAAATACTATACGCCAAGCCTTTTTTACGAGCCGAACCAAAAATCCTTGAGCTCATCGTGCCAGTTAAAATATGATTCAATGCATTCATGGCAGTAACTTCTTCATCGCTTAGTTCACGTGGAATCATCATCGACCAGCCAAATGTCAAATTCGTCGCCTCTTTTCGCCTAACTAAAACCGGATTAGCCCTGCGTGGTTCATCGCGCGGAATGACAAATCGTTCGCCCGTCTCTAATTGCCAACCCTCAAGATGTTCTTTAATAGCCGCTTTTCGTCCAGCCATTTTTCCAGCTACCACAAACCGCATGTTCTTCAAGGTGTGCGTTCGCTTGTGATGATTTTTAATATCCTTTAGTTCAATATTAGCAATTGTTTTTAAGCGCTGATTATACGTCAAAATATCCTCACCTAGCGCCTGCTGAATGCGCGGCCACATCACACGGTTGTGATTATTGAGATAACCAGTTAATTCAGAGCGAACATTACCCTTTTCCGCCTCAAGCTCATCAGCGTTGAATCGTGGCGTTGTAATAGCCAGCCTCTGAAGCTCCAAAATCCTATCCCATTCAAAATCCGCACAAATAGCTTCATAAACCATTGAATAGTCAGAAGTGTAAGCATTGTGATAAGCGCCATTCTTGGTAAATTCCTGCTCATAATTATGCTCCGAACGGAACTTTTCGTTCGCACCAAACGCCATATGCTCCATAATATGAGCCGTTTCGTAAATATCTTTATTCAAAACGTAGCGATTACCTGCCCTGAATTGCACCTGAAAACTCATTACTGTAGCATCTGGAACGTCAATCAACAAGCCACGCGCACCATTCTTCAGTCTAATTTCCTCAACTGTATGTTTCATTGCCTGATTCTCTGATTATTTACGATTTTTCTTACGATTCTGTCGCTGAGCCTTCTTCTTCTTTCGAGCTTGATTTTTCGCGCGATTTGATTCCACGCTAGTCTTGCCCTTTTTCACAGAAAAATCATCGTCACGATTTTCTTCACCCGAACCAATTTCATTTACGCCACGCTCAACAGCATTTTCCGCCAAACGAGTCAGTTCGGTGTCATATTCATCGTCTTGAGATTGACGAACTACGGCATCAGCTTTATGGATGTTAAATATTGTCGTCAAAACTTCATCGCGAAGATTAGCCTGCAAATTTTCAAACAACTTCTGAGATTCTGATCGATATTCCACCAAAGGATCTCGCTGCCCAACGCTACGCCAGTGAATACCTTCACGCAAATGTTGCATGTTCTCCAAATGCTGCATCCACAAAGTATCCAGGACGGCCATGTAGACCTCACGCTCAACTCCACGCAAATCGTCAGTGCCAATCTCACGTTCTTTCTCCGCGTAAGCTTCTTCAGCCAATTCCAGTGCTTTTTCATAGCGCAGACGATCTTTCTTTTCCTTGCCAACCTTTTCAATTTTTTCCTTATCAACTGGGAAAATAACCGAGAAATCCTCGACAAACTTTGGATTATTCTTTGATGGAAGAGTTGTTAGTTCATGAACTTTAGCTCGCAATAATCGCTCAATCTCTGGCTTAATATTGTCGCCCTCCAAAATCCTACGTCGCATTACATAAACAACTCGACGATGGCGATTAATGACATTGTCATATTGAACAACATTTTTGCGCGTATCAAAATTGTAGCCTTCAACTCGCTTCTGCGCCGCTTCCAATGTTTTCGATACGGCGCGAGTTCTGATTGGTGTATCATCATCAACGCCCAGTCTATCCATCAACGACGCAATTCTCTCGCCCTGGAAAATTCGCATCAAATCATCTTCGGTCGAAACGTAAAACTGAGTCTCGCCTGGATCACCCTGACGTCCGCCACGACCACGCAACTGATTGTCAATTCGTCGAGATTCATGACGCTCCGAGCCGATAACAACCAAACCACCAAGCTCCTTTACACCCTCGCCCAGCTTAATGTCGGTACCACGACCAGCAATATTTGTAGCCAAAGTAATCGCGCCTTTTTCACCAGCTTTCGCAACAATTGCCGCCTCACGCTCATTATTCTTGGCGTTCAGAATCTCAAACTTAATACCCTCTTTTTCCAGATATTTAGCAATTTGTTCATTCTTTTCAATAGATCCAGAACCAACCAGAACAGGACGACCTTGCTTATGGTAATCTTTAATTGCTTCAGCAACAGCCTTCAACTTACCTTTTTCTGTCTTGAAAATTAAGTCCTCTTTATCTTCGCGAATAACTGGTTTGTTCGGTGGAATTTGGATAACATCAAGTGAATAAATTTGTTGAAACTCTTCAGCTTCAGTGAATGCCGTACCAGTCATACCGCTCAATTTATTGTACAAACGGAAGTAATTCTGGAAGGAAATTGTCGCCAAGGTCATACTCTCTTCCAGCACAGGAACACCTTCTTTTGCTTCAATGGCCTGATGCAAACCTTCATTGTAGCGGCGACCCTGCATCAGACGACCAGTATGCTCGTCAACAATAATCACTTCGCCATCGTTAGTTACAACATAATCCTTATCGCGCTTGAACAACGTCTGTGCTCGCAAAGCTTGATCCATGTGATAAACACTGCGCACGTGATCTGGCGTGTACAAGTTTTTTATTCCCAGCAATTTCTGGACTTTTTCAACACCTTCATCAGTCAAAGCAACACTTCGGCGCTTCTCATCCAAAACGTAATCTTCCGGAACCAACTTGGCGGCGATTTTAGCAAACGTGTAATAATTGTCAGGATTTTCAGCCGCTGGAGCAGAGATAATAAGTGGCGTACGAGCTTCGTCAATCAGGATTGAGTCGACCTCGTCAACGATTGCAAAATTCAATTCACGCTGCCTGAGCAAATCAACGTCGTTAACCATATTGTCGCGCAAATAGTCAAAACCAAACTCGTTATTCGTGCCGTACGTAATGTCCGCAGCATAAGCCTCTTTACGTGAAACCGGACGAAGCTTTCGCATTCGAGGATCGTCGTGATGCTCATTGTCGTAATCTTTATCATAAACAAATGACGCCTCATTGATAATCACACCAGTAGTCAAGCCTAGGAAATCATACACTTGGCCCATCCAACCAGCGTCGCGCTGCGCCAAATAGTCGTTAACCGTCACCACATGAACGCCCTTGCCCTCCAAAGCATTCAAGTAAGTTGGTAACGTCGCCACAAGAGTCTTACCTTCACCAGTCTTCATCTCAGCAACATTACCCTCATGAAGAACCATGCCGCCAATCAGCTGCACATCATATGGACGCTCACCAATCACACGCTTAGCAGCTTCCCTTGCTACAGCAAACGCATCTGGCAAAATCGTATCAAGCGTCACATTCTTCTTCGACAAACGCTTTTTCAGCTCATCAGTCTGCGCCCGAAGCTCTTTATCAGACATTTTTTCGTACTTATCATTCAGACCATTAATAACGTCAACTTGCTTACGCAATCGTTTCAAAATCTTCTTCTGTGGATCGCCAAAAATCTTACTCAGCGCTTTTTGTTGTGTAATTGCCATAAACCTTAAAACTCCCTCACTTTCAGGCATTTTCAAAAACTTCTTTTATTATAACTTTTTTCGGGCAATTTGAAAAGAAAAAGCGCCCAGAATCTGAACGCTTTCCTGTCAATTTCATCTATCAATTATTTTCGACCGAAAGTTCGCTTCAGCTTCGCCAAAACCCCGCGACTTCCGCCAACATGCGCCAGAACGTCATCTTTATACTTACGAACTTGACCGTTCAACCTAGCTTCAACAATATCCACTGCAGCCAAAACGTTCATGGTTGAATCCTTAGCTATAATTTTCTTATCTGGCACATTGATGATAACTTCAACTTCGTACTTGTTGCCACCAGGATTGTCAATCTGCTTAATCTTAACGTCTGCAGATGCACTTTTTCGCGCGTGGCGTGGCAAATATTTTCCCAATGAACCAATTTTTCGCTCAACGTATTTTTTTGTTGTGGCGTTCAGCTCATATTTAACGCCAGTAATTGTAATATCCTTAATCATTTTTCCTCCTACTAACTAATATGCTCTTATTATATCACGTCACGACCATTCATATATGGACGAAGTACTTCAGGGACAGTCAAAGTTCCATCTGGATTCTGGAAATTCTCCAAAATCACCACTAATGAGCGAGCCAGCGACACCGCAGTTCCATTCAATGTATGAATAGATTCAATCGTGCCGTTTTCTCGCCTGACTCGAATATTCAAACCACGAGCTTGATAATCGGTACAATTCGAGCAACTCGTCAACTCGCGGTAAGTTTGGTCAACTGGCGACCAATATTCAATGTCGTACTTCTTTGCAGCCGGTGCACCCAAATCGCCCGCCGCAATATTAACCACGTGATAAGAAATACCAATTTGTTGCCAAAGCGCCTCTTCAACGCTAAGAATTTTCTCATGAATCTCTTTAGATTGCTCAGGCAAACAAAACGCGTACATTTCCAACTTATTAAATTGGTGAACTCGGAACAGACCACGTGTGTGCTTTCCATATGTTCCTGCCTCTTTTCGATAACAAGGGCTATATCCAGCGTATAGCAATGGCAAATCTTTTTCGTCCAAAATTTCGTCCGCATGATAGCCGGTTAATGACATTTCCGCCGTACCAATTAGCGTCAAATCTTCGCCGTCAACTACATATTCGTTACTACCCTCGCCCTTTGGAGTAAAACCCGCACCCTCAGCTGTTCGCAAATTGACCATATGCGGCACGGTCATAAATGTGAAGCCCTGCTTTGTTACATAATTCAAGGCAAATTGAGTTATGGCATTTTCCAGCAAAGCCAAATCGCCCTTTAAATAATAAAACTTCGCACCAGCCACCTTAGCGCCACGCTCAAAGTCCACCCAGCCGCGACTTACAGCGTAATCCAAGTGGTCCTTCGCACCAGTTTTACAATCGCCATAAACTTTTACCTCAACAGAATCTTCTTCACCGCCCAGAGGTACGTCGTCAAAAGTGATGTTCGGGACGTTTTTAAGAATTGCTGCAACTTTTTCCTCGGTCGACTTCAAATAACTCTCACGCTCTGCCAGCTCAACTTTCAATTGCTTGCCCTGATCAATCAGCTCTTGATCTGGTCGACCACCCTTCATCTTTGCTGAAATAACATTCCGCTGTTCGCGTAGCGCTTCAACTTGCTTCTGCAAATCGCGACGCTCATCATCTAATTGCAGCAACCCCGCAATATCAACTTTATAGCCTTTATCATTTGCCGACTTTTGCACCAAATCGACATTTTCCCTGATGAACTTAATGTCTAACATGTCTCAATTATATAACAACATAGACTATATATAAATAAACCCCGCCGGATTTAACAGACGGGGCTTTTTAGATAAGTGTAAATAATTTACTTACATAGCTGTACCAGGTAACGTTGTTGGCCATGGAATGTTGTCGTCTGGCACATACGATACGCTAACGATCGGAGGGAGTGTTGGTGTTGGATTCTGAGCGCTAGCTGCTTCAGCATTGATTTGTCCATGATGTTGAACGATCCAAGTCAAATACGAGCCACCCCATCGCCCAGCAGAAGGACCTTGCATCTGGTAACCAGGACGCAGCCCATCTGGCAACGAAGCACCACCACCGTTCCAGCTGTTGGCCCAGCCTGTAAGAGCTGCGTACAGATAAACAGTATTGTTAATTCGTCGAACCTTAACTACGCTAGCTTTCATGGATGTTGCGAGAATTTGAGGAACACTTCTCCAGCCAGTGTCACCATATACAACCTTCCAGCCTGTTTTATCACTACCACGAGTTTTAATCCAGCGAATGGCACCGTTTGTAGCGGCTGTGTCGGTGTAATATGTACCTATATCAGCCTTAACATTACCCTCAGGCATACCAGTTCCGCGAATTTCGTACGTATCTTTCCACTCAACGTCACAGTCATCATCAGTTTTCTTACCGAGTACTTGATTTATTTTACCACCCGCAGGAAGGTTCTTACCTGTAAATTGTAAACCTAGGTTACTTGTACCATTTCCGGTAATAGTCAATCCAGTTGAGCAAGGCTGCGTACTATTAGTTACAGAAATAGTAGCATTTTGGCCAGCTGCCCCCGTAGCACCAGTAGCGCCAGTCGCACCCGTAGCGCCAGCTGCCCCCGTAGCACCAGTAGCTCCGTTTCGACCATCTTTACCGTCTTTACCGTTCTGACCGTTTTGACCATTAATGCCGTTTCGGCCGTCCTTACCATTCCGGCCATTAAGACCATCTCTACCGTCTCGCCCATCCCTACCCTTTAAGTCTGAGTAGGCTATGATATTTTTCCATTCAGATTCTCCGACATATCGCCATTGAACATGCAAGGAACCCTTTTGAACTTCAATACTACGACCATCTTTACCGCGAAGCTCATCAAGAGATATAATCTTCTTCCAATCGCCGCCCGAATATTGATACTGAATCTCGCCCGAATCCTGACGAACAGATATAGAATCTATATCAAAACCACCACGTGGCATCATCTTACAAAAGATGAAAAACAGTAACAATATCAATATTATTGTTATAGTAAACAGACTCAAGACAAATGTCTTCGATGCTAGTTTTTTGCTATCTGTTTCTTCCATCAAAAACAACCCCCAAATCGTTTTTAAACTAGTTATACTTTACTATTCTACGCGCATTTAATTTAAAAAACAATCTATTTTGCTCTTTATCCACAGTTTTTTATTAAACGTGGGAAATATTATTACTCTGAATAAATTTTAACAGCCACGACACGGCCAAATAGCCAACACCGAATGAAATTACAGTGGTATATTTATAATCAAACTTTCGGCGCGCCCGCTTCCACCATAAACCACGCCACCAAGCCACGCTTAAAAATTACCTTTCATTCTTCAAGTGTAGTATTAGCGGTAAAATCATTCAAATGCATGAGCCTAAGATTCGAGGTTTTCCAGCAAAGCCAAATCGCCTTTCAAATAATAAAACTTTTACCTCAACAGAATCTTCTTCGTCACCCAGAGAGCTCAATTTTCAATTGCTTGCCCTGATCAATCAGCTCTTGGTCTGGTCGGCCGCCCTTCATCTTCGCTGAAATTGCGTTACGCTGCTCGCGCAGAGATTCGACTTATTTTTACAAATCGCGACACTCATCATCTAATTGCAACAACACCGTAATATCAACTTTGTAGCCTTTATCATTTGCCGACTTTTGTACCAAATTGACATCTTCCCTGATGAATTTGATATCTAACATACTTTCATTATATAACAACATGGGCTATAGGGGTGATTATTTTTTATAAAAACAGCAACAAAAAAACAAAACCTCGCCAGCACTACACTAACGAGGTTGTCATTAAAGATAAGACTTTTTCTCTTATGCTCTTGGACCTGCCATTACTGTCGGCCACGGAAGAACTAAGTCGTCCACTGAATAAGAAATTGTCAAAGTTACTGGAAATGCTGGTGGAGTTGGCTGAGGATTCACTCCATAGGCATTAATTTTTCCGTCAGTTGTCACGATAAATTGTATATCCGAATCTCCTTCCATTCCTGGTATATAATATCGAATTTGAGAACTAGGCCTGTATCCATCAGGTAGAGGTGTTCCACCCCTATTCCATTCATATGCCCATTCTGTGATAGTAGCTTGAAGGTAAACAGTTTGATTAATTCGCCTAATCTTTACCGAGCTAGCTTTCATAGAAGGAGACAGAATCTGAGGAACACTCATCCAGCCGGTGTCGCCATACGCCACTTTCCAACCATTATTAGAATTAGCGTCAGTTTTAACCCATCTTACAGCCCCCTGAGACTTACTAGTGTCAACGTAACGCGCACCCATAGTAGCAGTAACTTTTCCTACAGGTGAACCTGAACCCCTAATCTCGTATGAGTCTTTCCATTCTACATCACAATCATTATCTGATTTCTTAGCTAAAATCTGACCAATTTTACCACCCGACGGAAGATTACTTCCAGTAAATTTCAGCCCCAAATTATTCGTGCCATTACCAGTTACAGTCAACCCAGTCGAACAAGGCTGCGTACTATTAGTTACAGAAATAGTAGCATTTTGGCCAGCCGCTCCTGTAGCACCAGTCGCACCGGTAGCTCCTATAGCACCATTAGCTCCGTTTCGACCATCTTTACCATCTTTACCGTTCTGGCCATTAAGACCATCTCTACCGTCTCGACCATCCCTGCCCTTTAAGTCTGAGTAGGCTATGATATTTTTCCATTCAGATTCTCCGACATATCGCCACTGGATGTACAGGGCGTTCTTCTGGATCTCAATTTCGCGACTATCAGATTTACTAGATTCTTTCTTGCTATCTTCCTTATTGGCACCGTTATCTTTATTTTTCAAATCCTCAAGCGAAACTATCTTCTGCCAATTGCCATTAGCATACTTATATTGAATCTCGCCCGAATCCTGACGAATAGAAACTGCGTTCGGATCAATTACTCCATGCGGTGAAATCTTAATAAAAAACAATAATATTATGAGTATTATCGTAATCACAAAAAGGCTTAGCACAAAAGTTTTTGACGCAGGCTTCCTTGTGTTTTCTCGCTCCACTATAACTCGCTCCTTTAGATTTTATCCTATATTGATTATGCTTTTATTTTACATGCAGCAATATGAAAAATCAATCTCATTAAACGTGAGAAATAATTCCCATACTAAGCATAACCAATAAAAGCAAACCCAGGACAAATCGATAAATTATGAATGGTCGGAAATTATTACTCTGAATAAACTTCAATAACCACGACACGGCCAAATAGCCAACACCGAATGAAATTACCGTGGCGATTATAGTTGGAGTCCAGCCAACGCCGCCAGAAATGTGTTTATATTTGGTAGCGACTTCCAACAACCCCGCCGCAACTAGTGCTGGAATACCCAAGAAGAAACTTAATTTCGTAACCGACACGCGGTCAAATCCGCGAAACAGACCGACTGAAATAGTTGCACCAGAGCGACTAATTCCAGGAATGAGCGACAAACACTGCCCCGCGCCAATCGCCAGAGTGTCTTTCCAGCTCGTCTCAGTTTCGCCACGCTTGTTATTTACCGCACGATTGTCAGCCAGCCACATAACAACACTCCAACCAATCAACCCAAACGCCACAAACCACAAACTGCGAAGAACTGTTTCAACTTCGTGCTTGAACAACAAGCCGACAATCGCAATAGGAACTGAGCCGATAATAATTGCCCAGCCGTATTTATAATCAAACTTTCGGCGCGCTCGTTTCCACCACAAACCTCGCCACCAAGCCTGAAGGATTCGCCAGATGTCGCTCCAGAAATAAATCACCGCCGCCAGAATTGCTCCGATCTGGATTATCGCCGTAAAAGCCACGACACTCGGATCGTCAATTCGCATTCCTATCATTTTCTCGGCAATCGTCAGATGCCCGGTCGAAGAAATCGGTAAGAATTCCGTAATTCCCTCAATTACGCCGAGAATAATCGCTTGCCACCAAGCCACGCTTAAAAATTACCTTTCATCCTTCAAGTGTAGCATTAGCGGTAAAATCATTCAAATGCGCGAGCTTAAGATTCGGAATTTTCTGCTTCAATCGAATTTTGATAGAACAAGCCGCTAACATTCACACCCGCAGGAGCATAAATTTTCAATCCAGTTATCGGCTTATAAAAATTCAAGCAACCGTCAAAGAATATCGCGTTACACTTTTTAGAAATGGACAGCACAATTTTATCGCCATCGCGACGCACGTTAATTTCTGGCTTATTCGCCTTTGGTAAATCCACAAACTCCGCTTCCACCTTAAATTTGTCAGAATTTATTCGCGAAACATTCCCCACTGGCATATCGATAAAAATTGAATTAGCGTTCGTCGTATCTGGAATATCGATATTTACTTTCTTCGTGAGCTGCTGCGATTCACGCGCATATTCCAAGCCAGCGTGAGCACTAAATATTGCAGCGCTTGCCAAACTCATAAAAACAACGGACGCCGACACGATCATTGCAATCACAGACATTCGATTGACCTTCCAAACAAATATACTACGCGTTACAATTGCGCCAAATACAACCGTCGCAATTCCGCCAATTGCCAAGGAAATCCACACTCCCCACGCCCATATTTGCATTCCCAAACCGCCGAGCATATTAACCACGGAAATACCAAGCGCCCCGCCAACAATCAGCCCAAACAGCACCGCTAGTGTCGTAAGTAGCACCATAACACCGACGAAATATTGGAAAAATTTCGCAATTGGAGTTTTCCCAACAGGTATAGTTGAATTTTCATCAGCGGAACTTTTCTTAAGCGCAGCCAAAGTTACTGGCTTCCCGCGCATTCGTAATTTATCCGACGCGGTTTTTGCTGGCGGCATCGACACCCACATCACGAGGTAAACCAGCACCGTCGTACCAAATGTTACGAACAACGAGATAATTGCAATTAGACGCACCCACAGCGGATTGATGTTAAAATATGCCGCCACGCCTGCACAAACACCATCGATAATAGCATTATCAGTATCACGCATTAGTTGCTTTTCTGGCTTTTCATTATTATCCGTCAATTCATCAGTTGAGTCCTCGCTATCATCCGAAAAATCGCGCGGCTCGCCCATTTGATTTTTAATCGCCAAAACGTCATCGTCGCTAATAACGCCTTCTTTCATTACGCCACGCTCAGCCAAAATTTCAACCATTCGCGCCTCAATTTCCCTCATCGCTTCCGCGTCGGCGTGCATATTTTTCTGAATCGAATTAAGATATTTTTCTAGCGATTTCTTAGCGTCAATTTCCACACTAAATGCCGTTTTTGCCAGATGAATCCTGGTTATTTCCTTCATTATTTTATTCCTTTCTCTAAGTTGTTAAGCGAATTATTTAGCATATTTATGCGGTCTTTAAGCTCGTGAATCAACTGATCGCCGTGATCTGTCAATGAATAATATTTTCGCGGCGGACCTTGCTCGCTTTCCTGCCATTCGTGCTGCAAATATCCGTCCTTCTGCAGCCTATTCAATAGCGGATAAATCGTACCTTCGACCACCGTTAAATCCGAATCGTTCAATTGCTTAACGATGTCGCCAGCGTACTGTGCTTTATTAGAACAAACCAGTAAAACGCAGTAAACCAAAAATCCTTTTCGCAGTTGGACCGCTAAGCTTTCCGCATAGCTATCAACGTCCACTTTTACCTTCTTGCGGCATATTAGACCCCTTAACCATGCCGTCTTTGATCAGAATTTGATAATCGCATTTTTTAGCCAAATCAACGTCGTGTGTCACAATAATCAGAGTTGTGCCTTCTTGCTTATTGTAATTGAATAGCAATTCTTCCACCTTCGCACCAGTTTCGCTATCCAAATTTCCAGTAGGTTCATCTGCAAAAATGATCTGCGGGTTTCCGACAATCGCCCGCGCAATCGCCAAACGCTGCTTCTGACCGCCCGACAAATCCTTTGCACGATTCTTACGCTTCTCATACAGATCAACCGCCTTCAGCGCCTCATTAATCTTGCTTTCTCTCAAACTTCTTGGCATTTTCACAATTTCCAGTGGCAAGCTCACATTATCCGCCACGCTTTCATTGCCCTGAACAAAGAAACTCTGGAAAATAAAACCTATTTTTCTCGCACGAAACTCGTCAACTTGCTTTTGTTTCAATTTCAAAATGTCTTGACCGTCAATAATCACTTGGCCTTGCTGCGGTCGATCCAAGCCAGAAATTGCGTGCATCAGCGTCGATTTTCCCGAACCAGATTTTCCCAAAATCGCCACGCTCACACCAGTCGGAATTTGCAGACTCACATCATTTAGCGCCACAAATTGGTTCTTCTTTTTGCCGTAAATTTTCGTCACATTTTTAAGCTCAATCATAACAACTCTCCTATTCCGTCCTTAACGCTTCAATTGGATCTAATTTTGTTGCCTTACGGCTCGGTAGCCAGCCAGAAAGTACCGCCATAATCATCAACCCGATTATCAAAAGTCCCATTTGCAAAGGATTAATGACTAATAAATTCGTGCCTTGCTCCAACTTTAGAAAACTAGCAATCATAGGATTAAATAGCGACATCAAACTTGCTAATCCAACACCAATTAAGCCGCCAAGAAGTCCAACCCATGCCGCTTCATACCTGAACATTTTGCCAATATCACGACCTCGCATCCCCAGAGCTTTCATTAGCCCAATCTGACTAGTTCGCTCCAAGACCGAAATATACATCGTATTAACAATTCCAAAAACACTCGCCAAAAGCGCCAAGCCACCAAACCCAATCAGCGCCATTTGAGCCATATTCACAAAAGTAATCATAGCCTTGCGTACATCCTGAACCGAATACGCCATATAGTCCTTGCCAAGCTCGCTCTTCACCGCCTCAACATTTTTCTCGTCATCAACAAACGCAATTACATAAGAGTAATAATTAGACAAACCTTTGGGATGGCTAAAGTCGTAAATCTCCTTAGCGTCGTCCACAGAAACGCGTACAGCCGGCTGGTAAAACAGGATCGTGTCCGAAGGTTTATCGACTGCTGCAATTTTCAGAGATATCTCTTTATCGGCATTCTTACTAAATCCCGCTCCACTTCGCAGCCCTAAAGTAATCGTTTGACCAATTGCCGATTTTGCATCACTAAATCCCATTTTTTTCACATAAGATTCTGGAATAACGACCTCGCCCTTTTTCGGCATAAAATCATCCAAATCACCGGCCGCAAGTTCCATTCGGGTTTTATCAAACTTCACAGCTACGCTAGGCATGAATTTTTTGTCACTCGCAGAACTTTTGGCATATAAAACTCCATGCATAGAGTAAGCTGGCATCACTTTTTCTACGTGCGGAATCTTCTGTAATTTTTCTATATCGTCATCAGTCATCGAATATTTACTTATTGACTTAGACTCGTCTTTTTCTTTATCCCCTGAGTCATCATATTCAGAAAGATTACTATCAGGTCCTGACGAGGTCACTTTTTTATAGACCGAAACAGATTTTTTATCGCCAGCCGCGTCAACCATACTGTTCGTATACAGCCGACCACCTTCTCCAGCCATCAGCGCCAGACCAATCGTAAACGCTCCAACTGAAATCGCCAACGCGGTTAAAATTGTGCGACCTTTTGATTGTCCCAAATTTCGACCGGCGCGTTTAATAATGTCAATTCTTCTCACATTAAGCTCCTCGTTGATTTACTATACATAGTACTATGTTATACAAGGTACATTAAATAGTCAAGGTATTTTTAGGACAACATTTGAAAGATCATAGATTTTACCCTATTAAGGTGCACTATTTTCGCTTAGTTTTAACTATCTTCGCCAAGCCATTGAGCGCGCGCTTATAAAAAGAGTCAGAAGAAGTGCCGCTATTATCGTTCACACGCTCCCGCGACTCGCCATCGTTCACATTGTCTTGAATCTCACGATCACTCGCGGAAACTCTATCATTTTCTATCAACTCATTATCCACCAAACCAGCCATATATCTAGCAGCATCAAAAAACGCTGGATCTCCCCAAATCTTAATTCCTCTATCATCCCCGTAATCAATTACTGCAGAGATGACCTGCTCGTCATCCTTATTGTAAAATTCATCATTAATTCCATCGCCATACTCAACATCAAAACATCCGCTATAAGATCGACAATCGGCGATAATGCCACGACACAAATTACCTTGATCATTTCTCTGCCATACACTCATCAATACCACCAGATTGAGCGTAGACAGATTGGCCTCCTCAAGCAGCTTAACAGACTGTCCTTTACTGATAATTAGACGACCACTTCCCTCTGCCCTAGACTCATCAATATATATCACATCCTGCGGCGATACGTCTGGATAAGTATCGAGTGTGTATAGCGTTTCAGGAGACATTGTCTCGGCTGTAACTTGCCGCAATCTATTAGGTATTCCATTATATTCTTCAGGCATTTTATAACCTCCTCGATTTAGCCCCATTCCTCATCATACTCATCTTCAATCTCTTGATCCAAAATCTCTTCAATCACATCTTCCAGCGTAATAATTCCTAGTTCCGTCTCATCATCCATCACCACAAACAAATGATTTCGCGTTTGAATGAATCGGCTTAAGACTGTATCCAGGCGCGACCTCTTATCGATATCATAAATTTTATCGCGGTACAATTGACTAATTGGCAACGGCAAATCTCGTCCAACGATATCCTTCACGTATAAAACTCCAACCAATTCCCCATCAGATTGAACCGGAATTCGCGAATGTCCAGCGTGCTTAATCTGAGCTAGTAAAGTCGCGTCCAGCTCGTCATCCAAATCCACGACAAAAACTTCGCTCATCGGCGTAACCAAATCGCCAGCCGTCTTTTTACTAAACTGCAGCGCTCCTGCCGCAATTCGGCTTTCGTCATAATCAACCGGACTATCCGACCTAACGGCGTGCTCATGAATAATCTCCTCCAGCTCCTGATGAGAATATAATTGCGGCGTTTCCTTACCCAGCCAGCGATTCAACAATTTCGACATCGGCTGAGCAAGCGGCCAAAATAGCACATAAATTACATCAAGTAGCCAAAAGAAATATCGCACAAATCGATATCCACGCTGCGAGAAAATCGCCTGTGGCAAAATCTCGCCAAACATCGTGATGAGAAGCGTCGCAATTAAACCGCCGACCACGCCATTCGTCATATTGCCAAGCAAAATTGACATCGCAGTATTCACGCCGACGTTGCCAAGCAAAATACAGAAAATCAAATAATAACCGTCTTTTCGATATCGATATACTCGCGCCGCAATTTTGTCACCCTGCCTGGCTTTTCGCTTCAAATCATCAGGCCGCGCCATCATTAAGCCGATATTCAGACCGGAGAATAGCCCAGAAAGCGCCAATAGAACAACTGCCGCCACCCATAATAAAACATCAGACATAATTACAACCTCTACTCTTAATCACAGCTAAAAACAGCCTGTCAGAAAATAACTCCAATAAAAAATCCATATCTTTAATTATACCAAATTCTACCAGCCGCCGCCTCCGCCGCCGCCTCCGCCGCCGCCAGCAAATCCACCACCAGACGAACCGCCAGAAGTTGAAGAATAATCACTAGCATGGCCAGCCGCCGTCGACAAACCGCTTAGCCCAGACGAAAACGCCACAGCATTGAATGTGCCCTGCCCAACGTACCAATCTGGCGCCTCACCAACTTGCTCGTAATATTTGCCAATTTGCTTGCTCCAATTTTTCTCTTGTCCAAACAACACAGCATAAGGCAAAACTCTTTCATATAATTTAACGAGCTGCTTTTCGTCGTTCACATCAACAACTACTTTTTCCGCACCCTCAGGACTTTGTAGAATATTCAATCGCTCAGCCTCAGCCACACCGATATACATTTTCAGTCCCTCTAAGTATCGCCTCAAGCTTAGACCCTTATCAGTCAGCGACCAACCTCTAGAAGCAAAGACGAGCATAATTGACATAACAAGAAACATCGGTGATAAAAACAAAACAGCCAGCACAAGAACTCGCTTAAACCACCCTCTCATTATTCGTTGCACTTCTGGATTTTGCTCACACAAACCATATTTCTCTCTGGCTAGCGTCTCCAAATTTTTATCATCGTCACGCGTTCGTGTCATGTATTTTATATTATTTTGAAGATTTTTCAGATTTAGGCGTTGACCTGGTTTTGGAATAGATGAACTGTCGAACATATCTTGGACAATTTCAATTTCCTCGTCTTTAAGTTCTTGCAGATCTTTAACAATTTCAATTTCATATTGCGCGCCACTAAATAGCGAAGATTTTTTCACTTCATAAATTTTAATATAATGCCGAACCGCCAGGTCTAATAATTGCGCAACTTTCGGCAGACCTTTAACCTTGAATAGATCGTATTTTTTTAAAACATATGTCGACATCAAAACACTAATATTCTCTGGCGGCAAATATTCCGGTGGAATTGGTTTTAACTCCTTATCTCTGCCAACCAATCGTCTATATCGAATTATTAGAAAAACCACCAAAGGTGTCGCGATTTCACAAGCTAGAATCTGCATAAAATGCCAAATTCCAATCAGCTTCTCCATCAATGTTTCTTGATATCCAGAAAAAGTCCCGCTCTTAAATCCAACCGCCACAGTTACGCCTTGTTGACGACTCAATTTATCTATTTTTGCAGTAATCCGACCATTATCTTCGCTCAAGTCACATTGTGTCGTCGAACCTCGACTGCCAACATAACAAAAAGCTTTTCCTTGCCTTGCCGCAGTCAAAGATTCATCAAACTTCACAGAAATTTGCACATTTTCCATCGGAACACGCCATTCATCGCCGATCACATCCCAATAGAATTCATCACGCCCCGTATCGCTATAATTCTTAGTTACATCACGCTGCGTGAACTTAATGATGTAAGTTTTCTTGCCCTCCACGTAAGTATTTTTATTACCAATTCTCAGTTCGTCGTTGTTCCAGGAATATTCAAGCGGCGTACCATTTTCATCAGTTACAGATTGCAATGAAAAATTCGTCGAGTGATTATCGTACTTCTTAATAAAAACTGGCGCGATTCCCCGATTTTGGTTCGGCGGAAAATTAGCGGTAATTCGCCAAGTGGTTTCCAATTTTGATCGATTATCAGAGTCACGACTCAACAAATATTCTGCATCAAATTTTGTGATAGTAAAATTATCCGTCGAGCGCGCCGCAAACGCCATTTTGCCAGACCCGACCAATAATAGCCCAACAGTTAGTAGCCCCAAAAGAAAACGTTTCATGCTTTAATTATAGCAAAATTACAAGTTGACTTGCGAATAAATCGCCCGAGTTGTCTCGTCAATTTCGCTCTTAAGCTGCGGGAACGGCACACCTTCACGCGCTGTAACGCCCTCGAAAATCCAGAATACTCGCTCAGAATAGCCCCAACCACAAGCTGGCGGCATTCCATATTCCAACATTTCAACGTAATCAATATCAAGCATCATCGCCTCTTCATCACCAGAGTCACGCATTTGCTGCTGCTCAAGAAAACGATTTAGCTGATCAATCGGATCATTCAGTTCAGAGAATCCATTACCCAATTCCGAACCAGCGATCACCGGCTGAAAACGCTCCACCGTCTCTGGATTTTCCGGATTAGTCTTTGACAACGGACTAATAAACTTCGGCGTGTTCACCAACCAAACCGGACCAGCAACATCTTTGCGAATATTCTTCCATAACTTATCAATACTGCGTGGGATAGAGTCGGTTTTTTCAACTTCCAAATTATACTCTTTCAGCTTAGAGGCAACTTCTTCAATTGTCGTGTTATAAACATCGATTCCGTAATGCTTGCGAATAACCTCAGCATAATCCCAAACTTCCCACTCGCCACTCATATCGACGTTGAACTTGCCCAATTGGAATTGCAAAGTACCAAAAGTCTTCTGAAGCACATCTTTATACATCGACTCCATGAAACGCATTCCCTGCTTCCAGTCCCAGTAAGCCGCGTACCATTCCATAGCAATATGCTCTGGCAAATGCTCATCCGAATAATTTTCATTGCGAAAACGCGGACCGAGGTCATAAACTTTCTCAAATCCAGCACCAATCAATCGCTTCAATGGCAATTCGTGGCTAATTCGCAAATAAAACTGCTGATCGCCCAGCGCATCCATATGTGTCACAAACGGGTTAGCGTCAGCGCCGCCAGTAGTGTGCTCCAAAACTGGAACGTTAACCTCTGTAAATCCATGACTATTCAAATAATCTCGCGTCGCCTGCCAAAACTTACTTCGACGGATAAATCGCTCACGAACCTCAGGATTAACATTCATATCAACATAACGTCGACGCAAGCGCTCTTCCTTATTCTCTAATTTTTCCGGCATTGGCCTCAACGATTTAGTCAACAATCTAAGTTCGCGTACACCAACGGATTTTTCACCTGTTTGCGTAGTGGTCATTACACCCTTCACCTCAATAAAATCGCCCGTATCCAGCAATTTAAGTTGCTTCATTCCAAGCACACCGCGCGCAGCATCTAATTCCGCCACGTCATCACGCTGCAAGTAAAGCTGCACATCACCAGATTGATCGCGTAATTTAATAAATGCCAATTTACCAAAACTGCGAATAGACGCCACACGACCCGCAACAACAACTTCCTTACCGGCTAGCTCATTGTATTTAGACAAAACCTCAGCACAAGTATGAGTTCGTTCTGATTTTGCTGGATATGGTTCAATGCCTAATTGACGTAATGTTTCCAGTTTTCGTAGTCGTTCATTGCGATAATCTTGAAGTGTAGCCATAACAGAGATAATTATAGCACATTATATGCGGCAGATCCCGCTAGGTTTAAGATATCGACTTAATAATATAGGTAATTTCGGCTTTTGGCGTTTTAATCGTCACTTCGTCACCAATTTTCTTACCAATCAATTCTTTACCAATTGGTGACTGATCTGAGATTCGTCCAGCCAACGGATCGGCTTCAACTGGTCCGACCACCGTGTAAGATACAGTTCTTTCTGGGCATTGCAATTCGACTGTACTACCCAAGCCAACGCTTGAACTACCGTTAGATTTAATAATTTCGGCGTTCTGCAAAATATCTTCAATTTCCAAAATTCGCGTTTCCAGCAAGCCTTGCTCTTCGCGCGCAGCGTCGTATTCCGCGTTTTCACTCAAGTCGCCAAAATCTCGCGCTGCTGCAATTTTTTCAGCGATCTCGCCACGTCGCCCTTTCAACTCTGCCAATTCTTTTTCTAAATCAGCCTTTCCACCTTCTGTAATTTGATAAGTTTTTTTCATAAAAATTTCCTCCTCTACTGTATGTAGTGGTATTAGTCTTACGATCTACACTAAATATAGTGTTTTTAATTAGTCTTGATTAAGTCTATCTGAGTATATCAATCGCTATTTATTATGTCAATATAATCAGCATTACCGACTCAAGCAAAAATCCATCAATTGCTGATAATCCATTTTTCGCGTTTCACCAGTTGCTCGTTCCGTCAATTCAAATAAGCCATCGCCGTCAATCGCTCGATCGCCAATCGTTATACGCCACGGCAAGCCCATAAGCTCAGCATCAGCAAATTTCACGCCTGGACGCTCATCACGATCGTCAAGTAGCGCGCCAACACCACCATTGGCTAGCTCATTATAGAACTTACCTGCCAAATCCTTACCCTTTTCACCAATTGCAACAACATGGACCTTAAACGGCGCAACATTTTCTGGCCAAACCAAACCTTTATCGTCAGCGAACTTCTCAACAATCACGCCCATAACTCGCGTAATTCCAATGCCATAACTTCCCATATAAGCGTATTGTTCTTTACCTTCGGCGTCAGTAAATACCAACTTCATTTCTTCGGATTTCTGTGTGCCGAAATTAAAGATATTGCCAACTTCGGCAGTCTTTACCTTTTCCAACTCACTACGATCGACGCCGAGCTCCTCAATTGCCTCATCCAGAACTTCCTCATTAACAGCGATATTTTTGCCACGATGCAAATAAATATAATCCTCACCAGCATCGCAAATCGTCTGAAACTCATGGCTAAACTTCGTAAAAGCGCCGCCAGAAGCAAACGTCACATACGTTTCATTACCGATCCCAAATCGGTCATAACAACGCTTATACGCCTCGATGACCGAATTGTAGTAACTACCCAAACTCTCTTTGCTATCGTGAATTGAATACATGTCCTTCATCACAAATTCACGACCACGCATAATTCCACTCTTAGCGCGAAGTTCATTTCGCAATTTATTCTGGAATTGATAAACGCTAATTGGCAAATCTTTGTAGCTCTTTAAGTAATTGCGAAGAAGATCGACAATCGGCTCCTCATGCGTCCAACCAAAGCCAACATCTGTGCCGTCTTGCAACTTAGACTTAAACCAAACATCGACCAATTCATCACTCCAGCGACCAGTTTCTTCCCATAAATCCTTACGCTGCAAAGTACTCATAGTCAATTCTTGACTGTCAATTTTATTCATTTCCTCACGAACAATTTGCTTAATATTCTCAAGAACTCTCAAACCCAACGGTAAAAACGAATACACACCCGCCATCGTTTTATGTACGTAGCCAGCACGAATCAAAAGCTGGGCATTTCGCGCAACCTCGCCAGCTGGCGCCTGCTTCAAAGTCCTAGTAAAAAGTTGTGTCATTCGCATATTTTTCTCCTTTACATAAATATAAATGGCAATAACGATTCTGTCTGATTAATTGCGCTCGTATTGATAAACAAGAAATAAAAAGCTATTCCGTTTTTCACCATATGCATCATAATAGGCACCCAAATTGCGCCAGTATATTCCCTAGTTGCGCACATAACCAGGCTTAAAGTAAATGTATCAACTGCCACCGCCCATTGCAATGGCGAATCTGGACCAACCCAAAGATGTGCCGCGCCAAACGCTATGCTTGTTACGATAATTGATAGCCAAATCGAGAAAGAATTGCGCAACTTGCCGTAAAGATATCCGCGATACAAAAGCTCCTCAACAATTGGCGCCAGCACCACCAACACAACAAACGCCATGATAAATTGCCAATGAGTCGCCAGCATACTCTGACTGAACGGTATGGCCTGCTTTTGCTGTATATCCACCGAGAAAACACCACTGGCGATACTCATCGTAACCATTGTTAGTAAAAAGTAAGCTACGAAAGCAAACGGAGAAATAAATATTTCCAAAAACGTCGGCCAGTCATTCACGCCCAAATTACTCAAAGTTGTTCGGCGCTTCTTAACGAAAAACGGAACACCAATCACGACAATTAGCGACAAAACATATACAACAACCGAAAGCACCGTATTAAAAATAACTGGATTCACAGAACTGAGCGGTACGCCGATTTTTGCCAAAACACCGACCGCCAATGAAACAATAACTTCCACCGCCAAAAATATGCCATAAACCCAAGCTGGAAGCGCTAAAATCAGCCACCATTTGCGGTTTTTTAATTTCTTAGAAAAGTTTTCCAACATCACTGATCGTCACTAAAATTGTTAAGATTAATAGAATTAACATACCAGTTGCCTGAATATTTTCTTCACGTTCTTTTGTTAAATCTTTCTTAAATAAGCGGAAAATTGTCATCGTGAACCAGCGACCGCCATCAAGCGCTGGGATCGGTAAAATGTTCATCACAGCCAGCGTCAGTGAAATTAACGCCGCTACGAAAATGATTTGCTCAATTCCAGAATTAACGACTGACGGGAATAATACTCCCAGTATGCCGATTGGTCCTGCTACGCTCCCGCTGACAGAGGCCAAATCAGCTCGTGCAGATTCTTTTGATTCTGCGGAACCAAATATTTGTCCAATTGATCCGTGCACGGTTTTTACCAATAACACACCAACGCCTTTGATAGTTTCGTATGACAATTGCCCAGTAGTCGCCACACCCACAATAGGCGCCGACCACGTACTATACATTTTCTCTGTCTGCCCCGGAATAACACCCAGATATCCGCTTCCCTTCGCGGACTTTTCATCATTCAACTGAACGTCAACAGATGACTCTTTGCCGTCACGCCTATATTCAACCCTGACTTTCTTGCCAGAACTTTGCTTAGTTATAACTGGCAATTTTTCCGCCTCCGTAAGCGACTGACCGTTTATCTTAATAAGTTCATCATTAATCTTAAGTCCAGCTTTATCAGCAGGCGAACCTGGCGTAACTTTCGCTATCGCCACCGGCGAACGCCTAATCTCTGTATCAAATGGCAGTTGGACTTGATTTGGTAGAGCTTTCGGCATGCCAATTATCGCAAGAATCGTGAACAAAACAATTGCAGTTATCCAGTTCATCATAACGCCAGCCAGCAATATTTTCGTCTTCACCCAAAATGTCGATCCACCATATGTGCCCTCGCCTTTTGCAGAATCATATTCACCCTTCAGTCTGACAAATCCACCAAGCGGCAACCAGTTTAAGCTAAATGTTACGTTTTCACCCAAGAAACTTCGCTTTACTTTCCACTTTTTTGCGGCTGGCGGAAACCCAATTCCAAATTCCTCAACTTTAACACCATTTCTCTTGGCGACAATAGCATGACCTAATTCATGCAAAACCACCAATAAGATGAGAACAAATAGCCCTAAAAGTACTCCCCAAATAATCATTTTCCAAACCGCCTATTCCGATTTGCATATTCCTCTAAAATCACCGATACGTCATCAACTGTCATGTCTGGCCAATTCTTCTCAATAAACATCAATTCGCTGTACGCCGAGCGCCACAACATAAAGTTGCTGAGCCGTTGCTCGCTAGAAGTTCTAACAATCAAATCACACGGTGGCACTTCTGGCGCGTATATATTTTGAGCAATCAACTCAGGTGTAATTTCCTCAACAGAAATTCCAGATTGAACAATTTTTTTAACCGCATCAGCAATCTCCAAATGTCCGCCATAATTCAAGCATAAGACCAATTCTCCGTTTTTCAAATCGGCAGTTTTCTCCTCAGCCTCGTCAATCGCTTTGATCAATTGATCCGACAAGCCTTCCCTAGACCCAACAACCCTCAAGCGAACCTCGTTTTCAATAAATATCGGAAGATCAGCTTTCAGTATGTTCAATAGCAATTTCATCAAATGTCGGACTTCTTCCTCTGACCGCTTCCAGTTTTCCGTACTAAAAACGTAAGCGCTCGCATATTTCACGCCTCGATGAAGAACCTCCAACGCCACGTCTTTTAGTGCGTTATAGCCCGCCAGATGTCCTTCGTATGTCGGCAAGCCATGCTGCTTTGCCCATCGCCGATTTCCATCAACAATAAATCCGATATGCCGCGGCAAATTCGTATTTTCACTCATTATTCGCCCTCCATTCATCAATTAATTTTACATCTTGAGTATCTTTTTCAAGACTGCGCCATTTTTTCCATCGAGATAAAAACTCTAAATTGACGAATCTCACACCATCATACTCCACCACACAATCAAGCAAATCATCATAACTAACAACTTGCCCATCAAACTCCCATCCATCCCAAACTTCAGCCGAACCATCATCTTTTATAAAATAAAAACGCTGATTATCGTCGAACTTTTTAATCCAATCGCTACTTTCCTCGGAGAGCTTTTTCATTAAATCAGAACTCACCGCAAGATCAATATCACTAGCTGGACGAATCCCCAATTGATCCAAAATCCCGCTACCAATAACAATAATTTGATCCAACGGCAAATTCAACGCCTTTACTCTATCGGCAAAAATTTCGCTCATTAAACAGTTAAGACGTCCTTTTCTTTCGCCTTAAACGCCTCGTCAATTTGCGTTTGCATCTTACTCATTAAGCCGTCAATCTCTTTCTCTACACGCTTCAAATCGTCTTCACTCAGCTCTTTATTGTCCTTCATTCGCTTAGCGTCCTTAAGGGCATCCTGACGAATATTACGCATCGCAATTCGAGCCTCCTCAACCTTCTCGCTAACCTGTTTCACTAGTTGGTGGCGGCGCTCTTCAGTCAAAGCTGGAACTGGAACGCGAACCACTCGCCCATCATCAGATGGATTAAAACCTAGGCTTTGGTTATCGCGAATTGCAGAAGAAATTGCCGTAATGTTACTCGGGTCAAATGGTGTAACTAACAACATTTGCGCCTCAGGTGCGGTAACGTTTGCGACTTGATTAAGTGGCATTTTCGTACCGTAAGCCTCAACCATAACTCCATCAAGCATTCCAGCGTGCGCCCTGCCTGTTCGCACCTTCTTCAATTCATCTTGAAAAAAGCTAAACGCCGCATTCATTTTTTCTTCATAAGGGTTTGTGTCGAACATATTTCCTCCAATTTATCTATCCGTTATTATATCAAACTTCAAGCGCCTTGTCTGCTAATTTTGCCTTACGCCCCGTGCTATAATAACAGAGTGATTTCTAAGATTAAGTTATACAATTTCCGGTCTTATCATTTGCACGAAGCGACTTTTAGTAATTCTGGCACGGTAATTGTTGGGCCAAATGGCACCGGCAAGACAAATCTGCTTGAGGCGGTTTATGTAGCGCTGCGCGGCAGTAGTTTTCGTGGCAGTCTTAGCGACTGTATGACGCTGAACGCTCCGCAAACAATTATTCATCTGGAGGGCGATTTTGGCGAGCGACGTATTAAGCTAGACTCAATTTCTGGAAAAATCAACAAAGAATTCATAATCAATGACAATAAATCAAAAGTCTTAACCAGAAAAAACCGCTTGCCTGTCGTTTTGTTTGAGCCAAGCGAACTAAGATTAATTTCCTCTTCACCATCCCGACGACGCGACTTTCTGGATGGCTTAATTGCCCGACTTGACCCCAAATATGACACGGATTTAAGAGCTTTCAATCGTACTCTTTTGCAACGTAACGAACTCTTAAAATCCCACCAGGAAGGCTCATCAATTTGGCGCGACAACCTGTTTGCTTGGGATATAAAATTTGTCCAATACGCAACCAACATTGCCCAAAAACGAGCCAAATTTCTCCAGATAAATGAGCCCCGCATAAAAAATTTATACGAATCTTTGGCGGGAAAAGATACACAATTGTCCATTGAATACGGCGCTATTGTACCTCTGGAAAATTACGACCAAGCCCTACTTAATCGCTTAGGAAAATCTCGCGAATATGAAATAGCCACAGGCTTCACTTCTGCCGGCCCGCACCGCGAAGATTTCACAATTTTCCTCCATAATCAGCCCGCTATTAAAGTTGCTTCACGCGGAGAAATGCGTACAATTATGCTGGCATTCAAATTATTAGAACTAGAGCTTCAAACAGAAGTCAGCCAATCTCGACCACTCATTTTGCTAGACGACGTTTTCTCGGAATTAGACGCCACCCGCGAAAAACTCCTCCAAGAAACCATCCAAAATCACCAATTCATCGTCACCACAACAGACGCACGCCATCAAAAAGACGGTTGCTTAATCATTTCCACACAATAAAAATCCGCCCTCTCACGCGAAGGCGGATTTATTTATTCTACTCGACCCCTACTTACTCTGCAGGTCGCTCATTAGCCTTTTGTTCTGCTAATTTATTCCTACGCTTTATAAGAGCCTGCAGTGCCACGGATTGCTCTCTAGCAGCCGGCCAGGCCTTTGGATCCTCTAAAAGTTTAGACAACTCTTCCCTAGCAGTAATAACATCCTCCACAGCCTTTTTAAACTGTTCATTAGTCGTTTCTGGATTGGCCTGATTTACATCAGGCTCTTTATTATAACCCCTCTCCAAAACACTCCAATCAGTTATTGTATCGGGAGAAGAATCTGGATTTTGGCTTAATGTTTCACTCATATTATTCCTTTTTGTTTCTTTACGGCTATATGCCGCTTTTTTTAATATGTACTAATACTAGCACGTATTTGTAATATTGTCAATATGCTTATGATAAATATTGAAGGCATAAAAATCGACCGCATTACTACGGCCGATTTCTTCTCTGCGTGAAAATCTATTCGCTGACGCCCAGCTCAATTCGCTTAAACTGACGAATAACGATGTTCTCGCCTAATTTAGCGATAGCTTCTTTAACATGCTGCTCAACAGTCTTAGAGTCGTCCAGAATGTAAGCCTGACTCATAAGAACTTGCTCGGCAAAATG
>ERZ773072.376-NODE-376-length-25997-cov-37.386285_pt1 | contig 25997 bp, 22 predicted proteins | sample MGYA00580617_ERZ773072 | MGnify/ENA primary metagenome ERZ773072 (study PRJEB29015, sample SAMEA2737970) | human oral metagenome | biome: human oral; feature: human-associated habitat; material: dental | place: China | collected 2122 ...
CTTGAGGCCGCTCGGTCGCTGTTCCTGCGATTGTTTCACGTGAAACATTGACACTGAGGCCCCAACCCACGATGGTGGGCTGGGGCCTCAGTGTTCAGATTCCTGAAGGCGTGGCATGACATCGCCAGCCTCATCTATGAATTTCTATGGAGTCAATCAAGGGTTCTATGAGATAGAAATGGGCTTCTATGACATAGAGGTGAGGGTCTATGAGTTAGGTGGGCGGGTCTATGAGATGGCGCCATCGGAGGGGCGGATGCTCCTGCTGCGCCATCGTCGACGATGGCGAGGAGGAGGCCCTCAGCAACGGCGGTGTACGTGGAACAGCAGTGAGTATCGGGAGCGCTTCGGCGTGAGTGTGGAAGAAGTGCGTTCCGATCTCCGTGATCTTGTTTCGCGATGCCTGGTACGGTCCACCGGACAGCGTCGCTGGGTGCGTTACGAGCTTGCTTAGGGGATCTGAGGGCTCGTTACTGGTGTCCTGGCGGCTGTTGAACGTGAAACATTGACGCTGAGGTCCCAGCCCACGATGGTGGGCTGGGACCTCAGCGCATAGGTTCTGTCGCACGTCAGTGTTGAAGATGGTCAGATCGATGTTGTGTGGTTCGTTGCCCGCAGCTGGTGAACCATTGCTTCGGATATCCGCTTTTGAAGGATGGTGGACTGTTCTGTAGGGCTTATTCTCTCTGGCTCCAGACTCGTTTCACTACCCATGTATCGCCTTCATATGCGAGTAGCATGATTCCTTCATAATGAAGGGTGCTTTCTGTTTTATTGTTGGATAGTCCGATTGTGGAATACTGGGGATTGTCAGCGGTATTGTCTTTTCGAACTGCACGCCCAGTTACTGTAGAATAATCGAACGTAATGCATGTGCCACTTGTGCCGTCATACCTGTCAGTGCATTCCCAGACTTGCTTTGTCATGAGGTACTTCGTCGAAATTGGCTGGGTTACGATGCGATCTGCATGCAAGGTATGTACGTCGGTATCAAATGCCGAGCAGGATTCTCCCTCATCGCAAATCTTCATGTAATCCTCGGTATCGCCCATATTAATCGCGTATGCCTCTAATTCGAGGTAATACTGAGCGGTGGCCTGAGCGCCAATCTGGCCTTCCCTATGGAGGTGTGGCGGGGGAGTGGGCTTTGGGACGTCAACGGGTGTTGGTTCTACGGATTGAGGAGTGTCTCCCGATTGGGAGTCGGATTGTTCGGTGCTGTCAGACTGGGGCGACTGTGCCCCGGACTGAAGTGTGGCGTTCGCGTTGGCTCGAGCATTGAACGCGTGGAGTCCCAGGAACGACGTGCCGATGATGACAACAGCGGCAATGGCAGCGCCGATCCACTTGCCGATGGTGGAGAGTTTCGTGATCATGGTGCATCACTCGCTTAGTGGCCTTGTTTTTCTTCTGCAGTGTCGGTGTTGTTGACGATGAGTTGGCCGAGCGGGAACGGGCCCGTCGTTTCTGTCGTGGTGACCAGGCCGTTGATGGTCTGCGTTTCTCCGGTGAAGGGGTTGGTGGCCGTGCCCGCCCAGGTTGTGGTGAGCGTGATGGTGCGCGTGGCGGAAGGGTAAGGCCCGTCCAGGAAAGACTTCCACCCGTTCGGTGCCTTGTAGTAGTGGCGAATCAGGGCGGGATCCGTGTTGGGGTCCATGCCCTCTTGCCAGGGCATCCCCGCCGAGGTCGTGGTCAAGTCCGGGGTCCCGTCACCCCAGCTCCACGTGTAAGAGGTGGCCGTCAGAGTGACCGTAATGTCACGCCCCAGCAACGTGATCGTGTGGGTCTGCGTGGGATGCGTAGCAGCGACGAGAGTCGGAATGTACTTGTTCGTGTACGAGACACCTTCGGGCCGCTTGTGAAGGCCCGCGCCGTCGGCATGTATCGTCGTGGCTGCGTAGTACAGGATCTCGCGCGTTGTAGGTGTCCATCCGGCTTCACCGGTCTTGGGGAGCAGGGATCGACACGCATACAGCGTGGTGGTACCGTCTGGTTGAACGCCTTCGTGTCTCTTGCCATCGCAATTCCGATCAGCCATGGATGTCACTGCATCAGTGCTTGGTGTGGCATCGTTAGTGAGCCGTGGGATGTCGTCTGAGGGCTTATGGTTGTTGGAACTACCACCAGGTGCAGATTCTGTTTTCGAGACTTCTGTTGCAATCGTTGTATCCGATCCGTCTGAATGTGCGGTCATTTTTCCGCCAGGCTCTTCTGTGGCATATGAAGGTGCAGTTGTCAGCAAAAATGAGAACAACAATCCAAAGAGAATAGAAATACTTGGGAATACAAATTTAGCCTTCATTGTCACCAACGACTCTTCCTTGCGTCTCGACCCATCCATTATCTGTCCAGGTCATAATGAATGTAAGTGTTGACTCGTAGGAGGTGCTAGCGGTGTCTAATTTCGTCATTGTGCAACTTACACCGTCGCTTGATTCGATTCTGAATTTGACAAGAATCGATCCTTCGGGAACATCTTTTCCATTTGCTTCTATTGGCTCCACCCTAAGCACGTGTGTGATGTTGGATTCCAATCCGTAGGTCCATCCATCCTTATATTGTTTAGTCACGTCTGCGATGTAATCCGATGCAAACTTGGATGTGGGGGAGGACATATCCGCGAATGGTTGTGTGTCTCCGGTGTTCCAGGCGTAGACCAGTAGTGCGAGGTAGTGTTCTGCGGCTGCTTCGGCACCGCGCTCGCTGTTTTCCTTGGCCGCCTCGGATAGTTCCGGTTTGGTGTATCTGTCTGCCGCGAACTCGGCGGGGCGCACGAGGACTCCGTTAGGGCCGATCTCATAGCCGCCCGACATGGCGGGCTCGCTGGACACTGTTGACGCGAGCACTGGATGCACCGTGCGTGTTGCAGTGGCGCTGGGGTTCTCGCTCCACGAGGCGATGCCCGCGGCCAGCGTGTAGGCACCAACAGCTGCCACAGCCACCAGCACGGTAAGACCGATGCCGATCGCCCACGAGCGTAGCACTGCTCGTCTGGCCGCAATGGAGCGCTTCTGGCGGCGCGCTGGTGGGGTGAGGAAGTCTTGCTCTTCTTCCTCGGTGTCGGGTCGCTCGGATAGGGGTGGGACCTTCATGGTGTGTGTGCCTCCACGGTGAGGTGTCCTCCGACGCGCCCCCACCCTTGGGAGCGCGCCCTTTCTCATCATGGTACGCGTAGAACCGACACGAAACACCAAGAATGCTGCGCAACCATCACGCAAATCCTCCCACCCACACTCCCATAACCGCACGAATGTGCAGACCTGAGCCCCGGCCTCGTCGTGACCTGTGGGTATGGATGTGTTCCCAGATTGTCACCGGTCGGCGATACCGAGTTGTCGGCCTTGCAAGTGGGCACAAATGCCGGTCCCGTGCGATATGGTTATCGAGAAATGAAGCGGCGTTGCTCATCGACATATGGGAACGAACGGCGCATGTCGGCGCGACGTGGCGGCTTCTTTCTCGCATCGGAATTCACACCACATAGAGGAACCACCGACACGACGAGAGCTCTCGAGGAAGAGAGGCCTTCCGTGGAGACACAAGGAGACAAGTATGGAAGCCATCGATGAGTTGATTAGTGCTGCGCAGACTTTCTACGACGATGCGCGCGCGAATGAGAATGGGCGCTCCCGCTCGTGGGAGCATTGCTATCGCGTCTTTCGAGATGCGCGGACCGACCCGTCCCCGGACTACGACTACTTGAGCCTGCACCTCGCTTTCTACCTGGCGAGCTGGGGAATGTACAGGGGCTCGTGCTTCATCTTTCAAAAGGACTACAAGGTGCACACGCCCATCGTCGAGAAGGTCCTCAAGCCCGAGTACGACTGCCTGTTTGGGGTCGCCTGCGTGGGTCTGCGGGAGGACGAGGTTCAGGCGAGGCTCACGGAGGTATACAAGCGTATCTCCGCCCATTTCTGGCCGATCCGCAATGAGGTCGCAGGGCGTGAGGTTCCGACTCCTGTGTCCCCGGTCCTCATCACGAAAATCCTGATGGGAACGCTCGGGTGCGTGCCCGCGTACGACAGGTTCTTTGAAGAAGGAGCGAAGTATTTAGGCCTAGAAAAGAAGAGTTATAACGAGGATTCTCTCCGCGAACTCGCGGATATTTACGAGGAGCACAACGACCGCCTCGAGGAAGCGCGGCGTGGAATGCGGACCGAGGACCTGGTCTATCCCCAGATGAAACTCCTCGATATGGGATTTTGGCAGGTTGGGTTCGAGACTAGCTGAGGTGCTCTTCTTCAGAGTGGGCTTAGGCTGGTGTTGTTGACACTTCGTGAAGCGGGTGTGTGTGCCTACGACCAGTGAGGTGCCTGTCATGGGAACTCGTCGTCGTTTTACGCCGGAGTATCGTCGTGATGTTGCGTCTTTGGTGTTGGATACGGGTTTACGATCGCGTCTGTGGCTCGGAATTGAGGGCTGGGTGAATCGGTGGTGGGCCGGTGGGTCACACTCGAGTGCGGGCGGCGCCAGGCTGTGCGTGAGGGCAGCCCTGATCCACGCGAGATGGAAGCTGAGATTACTGCTCTGCGTCGGCGGGTGCGCCAGCTGGAGAAGGAGAACGAGTTTTTGGGAGAAGCCAGCGCCTTCTTCGCCTCCGGGCACCAAAACACCAGCGCTTTGAACTGATGGACGCGCAGGCCCAGCCTGTTGAAAAGATCATGCTACTGTACATCGAGAGTGAGCGGTACGGAAAGCAAGTGTTCGTTGCCTTTGACAAGCACCTGTCGTACACCGCTGCAACCCAAGCGACGGTTGACAGCCACACGGTTATCGAGCTTGGCGAGGTCACGGCATCACTGTACGCGTGGGCATGGAACACGAAGGACGAAAGGGGCGAGGAATGAAGCTCCGCTGCAACAAGCTTTGGAAACTGTTGATCAACAAAGGGATGAACAAGACCCAGCTCCAGACCAAGGCAAAGATCTCGCGATCGACCATGGCGAAGCTCGGGCGAGGCGGCAACGTACAGACTGATGTGCTCGTGCGAATCTGCGAGACCCTTGTTTGCGACATCGCAGACATCGTCGAGGTTGTTGAAGGCGAAGGAGCCTAGATTATGGCACGAATGCGGACTTTTGATGAGGCGACCAGGGTGCAGATGCCAGCGATGGTTCATCTGACCAGACTGGGGTACACCTACTTCGGTAAGGTCACCGAGGACATGGCCGGTGACGTATATGACCCGGATACGAACATCTTCATCGAAGTGTTCAAGTCTCAGTTCGAGAAGCTCAACCCCGAGCATGCGGGCCGCGCCGATGAGGTGCTTCGTAGCATCCGACAGGAACTCGACAATGACGACCTGGGTCGGAGCTTCTACAACCGTCTGGTCAGTTCAAGCCCAGTGAGGTTGGTTGACTTCGACAATCCCGCGAATAACACGTTTCATTTCACTGCTGAGTTCACGTGTAAGAACGGGCAGGATGAGTTCCGCCCGGACATCACCCTTTTTGTGAATGGTCTCCCTCTGTCTTTTGTGGAGGTGAAGAAGCCAAACAATCGGGGCGGAATGGTTGCTGAGAGCACGCGCATGAACCGTGGGCGTTTCCCAAATCGCAAGTTCCGCCGATTCATCAACATCACGCAGTTGATGATTTTCTCCAACAACATGGAGTACGACGCGGAGGGAGGCATCACCCCGATCCAGGGTGTTTTCTACTGCACGGGCGCGCGCGGTTATGCGAAGTTCTCTACATTCCGTGAAGACAACCCAGCAGGGTCAGCCGAGGCACCCTTCCATGCACAATTCCCCTACGCAAAGGTCGACGACGACGTTGAGCGACAGATCTTGGATGACTACAATGTTCAAGTCATTCGCACCACCCCTGAGTACGCCACGAATCTGAAAGAGAACACGCCAACGAACCGGGTGCTCACTTCGATGGTGTCCCCAGAGCGGCTGCTGTTCCTCATCAAGTACGGGATCGCCTACGTGCGAATCGACCGTGAGGTTGACGGAAAGATCGAATCCACCGATCAAAAGCACATCATGCGCTATCAACAGTTGTTCGCGTCCTTGGCGGTACGTCAACGGCTCAATGAGGGCGTCACTTCTGGGGTCATTTGGCATACGCAAGGTAGTGGCAAGACGGCTTTGTCCTACTACTTGAACAACGTGCTGACCGACTATTACGCAGCGCATAACAAAGTGGCGAAGTTCTACTTCATCGTTGACCGTCTCGACCTTCTAGAGCAAGCATCGCAAGAGTTCGAGGCGCGCGGCTTGGAAGTGAAGACCGCGAACTCACGTGTAGAACTGATGGAACAGTTCCGCACGAATCAATCACTTGAGGGTGACTCGGGACGGCGCGAAGTGACCGTTGTGAACATCCAACGGTTCGACGAGGACAAAACCAAGATCGATGCATCTGCCTATGCGACGAACCTGCAACGAGTGTTCATCATCGATGAGGCGCACCGAGGCTACAACCCGAAAGGTAGCTTCCTGGCAAACATGCTCGAATCTGACCCCAACTCGGTTAAGATCGCGCTGACTGGCACGCCGCTACTCAAAGACGAGCGTGCATCCTGGAAAGTCTTCGGCGATTACCTGCACACCTACTACTACGACAAGTCAATCCAAGACGGCTACACCCTCAAGATCATCCGCGAGGACATCGAGACCGCCTACCGGGACAAGCTCTCTGAGATCTACGACAGCCTCGACCATCTGGTACTCAAGAAAGAGGTCAGTAAGAAGGAAATCGTCGAACACGAGCACTACGTCAAAGAACTGCTTCGCTACGTCATCACCGACTTCAAGCGCTTCCGTACGATCAACGGTGACGACAGCCTTGGCGGCATGGTGATCTGCGAGACCAGCCAACAAGCTCGGAACATCGCCGCGTACTTCGATGAAATCCAGGCAGAACTCAACGCGACGAGCAGTAACCCGTCGAAGCTGCGCGCTGGCCTGATCCTATTCGACAGCGATGACAAAGACACCCAAAAGCAGATCATCAAAGACTTCAAGAAGAACTACACCGTAGACATCCTGATCGTTTTCAACATGCTTCTTACCGGGTTCGACGCACCCCGACTCAAACGTCTGTACCTCGGTCGAAAACTCAAAGACCACAACCTGCTCCAAGCGCTGACGCGCGTCAACCGCCCCTACAAAGACCACAAGTACGGGTACGTAGTGGACTTTGCAGACATCAAACAGAACTTTGACGAAACCAACGCGGCCTACCTCAAGGAACTCAACAAGTTCAATGACCCAGAAGAAACGGGAGAGGGCGGGCGCGCCGCGATTGAACAAGTAATTGAGGATCCCGCCGCGCTCGTCGCTCAAGTACGCGAGGCCAGGAACATCCTCTTCACTTACGATCTCGATAATGCTGAAGAATTCAGCCGACAGATAGCAGGGATCGACGAGAAAGAGACACTCGTTGAACTCCGGAAGGCCCTGCAGTCAATCCGGGAAGGCATTAACCTCGCACGTGCCTTCGGCGACGATGATCTCAAGGCCGCGATGGAGCGAATGAACATTGAGAAGCTCCCTTCCCTGCTTTCCGAAGTTGAGAACGCCATCGGTATCCTCAACCAGAAAGAAGCGTTCACAAGCACCGATGAAACCCGACGGTTCATCAACGAGGCGATGCTCGACATTGAGTTCAAGTTCCGTCTGAAGAACGAAGAGGAACTGAATATCCTCGCCGGTGCAGGCGACAAGTTCCAAGCGAAGTGGAGGCGCGCGATCCGCGAGTTCACAGCGAACATAGACCAAGAAGACCCCGAGTTCGTTACCCTCCGCGACGCCTTCATGCATCGGTTCAAAGAGCGTGGCTTCGTCATCGACTCGATGAGCGCCTTCGACGAAGAAGACCGCGCCCTCGACCAAGTCATGGATCGCCTCATCGAGATCAAGCGACGCAACAATGCCTTGCTGCGTCGATACAACGGCGACCCGAAGTTTGTGCGCGTTCACAAACGAATTCGGGAGGAAAGCGAACAGCGCCGCAGATCAGGGCAGCCACATATGGGGTTCGAATATGACGAGGAACTCGTCGAGCTCCTTACTATCGTGAAGAAAGAGATTGACTACAAGATATCCGAACGAGCCGACATTCTGAGAACCGATGGGTACTTCTCCCAGGTCGTGATGCAGACTCTGGCTTTAGGTTTAGCAGAACTCAACCTCAACGGCACCCGAGCCGACAAAACATTCATGCAAGAACGCATCATCCGTCAATACCGCGACCAGTACACCGGCGCACACACGATTGCATGATGAAAGGATCAAACTTCGTGAGCCAAGACATCAAGAGGGACACCGCTGAACTCATCGACACCCTCAAAGCAACCTGCCAAACGTACGGTCTGGGTAACGACGGCAACGAGTACAAGATCATCACACAGGTGTTCTTGTACAAGTTCCTCAATGACAAATTCGGCTACGAGGTCAAGAAGCTCAGCCCGGCGCTCGCCGATGCTGACCAGTGGGAAGTCGCCTACGCTCATATGGGCGAGGACGAGCGGCTCGATCTGCTTGATCTGCTCTCCCCTGACGTTCCACGTCTGAAGCCTGAACACCTTATAGCGAACCTGTGGAACCAACAAGCCAAGGGCGAGTTTGACGCGATCTTCGACGCAATCATGCTGGACATCGCAAATGACAACATCGAAATCTTCTCGACCCAAACCACTGAGCGCACCAAGATCCCCTTGTTTGAGCGGCTCACTATCTACGTCACCGATGATGCACAACGCGCGGCTTTCGCCAGAGCGCTTATAGATAAGCTGGTGAACTTCTCGTTCGAGGATTCTTTCAAAGAGCACTACGACTTCTTCGCCGCAGTGTTCGAATACCTGATCAAGGACTACAACACCGCCGGTGGAGGCAAGTACGCCGAGTACTACACACCGCACGCCATCGCCACCATCATGGCCAGGCTACTCGTTGGAGACGAACACGACCTCCACAACGTCGAGTGCTACGACCCGTCAGCCGGAACCGGAACGCTCCTCATGGCGCTCAGCCACGCAATCGGTGAAGACAGATGCACGATCTTTGCCCAAGACATCTCCCAGCGCAGCAACAAGATGCTCAAGCTGAACCTCATCCTCAACTCGCTGGTCTCGTCACTGGATCACGCGGTTCAAGGCGACACACTCACCCAGCCGTATCACAAGAGCGACGACGGATCCGAGCTTCGACAGTTCGACTATGTGGTATCGAACCCACCCTTCAAAATGGACTTCTCGGACACTCAAGAGAGACTGTCCGCGATGCCTGAACGTTTCTGGGGCGGCGTACCGAAGGTTCCCGCGAAGAACAAAGACAAGATGGCGATCTATCCGCTATTTGTCCAGCACGTCATCAACTCCCTCAAATCAGAGGGCAAAGGCGCAATCGTCGTACCCACAGGTTTCCTGACCGCCAAAACCGGCGTCGAGAAGAACGTGCTACACCGCCTGATCGACGATAGAATCGTCTACGGCGCAGTCAGCATGCCATCCAACGTGTTTGCCAACACCGGCACCAACGTCTCCGTACTGTTCTTCGACAAATCGGGTGACAGTGACAACGTCACCTTGATAGATGCATCCAAACTCGGTGAACTCTACAAAGAAGGCCGTATCCAGAAACGTCGCCTCCGCGCAGAGGAGATCGATCAGATCGTCGAGACGTTCACCAAACAAGAAGCTGTGGACGACTTCTCCGTAATCGTCAGCTACGACGACATCAAAGAAAAGAACTACTCCCTCGCAGCAGGCCAATACTTCGACGTCAAGATCGAGTACGTCGACCTCACCCCCGAAGAGTTCCAAGCCCAAATGGCCGAATACCAAGCCACGCTCCAAGACCTCTTCACCAAGAGCGCGAACTTGCAAGACGAAATCATGACCCAACTCAGCACGGTGAGCTATGAGTGAGTTCAAGCGGCACCGCCTTGCAGATCTCTATGAAATCAGCTCTGGGATCTCAACTACGAAGGATCAAGCTGGCCACGGCGCTCCCTTCGTAGCCTTCAAAGACATCTACAACAACTACTTCATCCCAGAGCGCCTAACTGAACTTATGGACACTACCCCTGAGCAACAGGAGAAGTTCTCGGTTCGGGAAGGCGACGTGTTTCTGACAAGAACCAGCGAGACCCTCGACGAACTCGCAATGAGTAGCGTCGCCCTCCAAGACCATCCAAACGCAACATTCAGTGGCTTCGCCAAGCGACTACGTCCGCGCGATCCGTCAAACCCAGACCCACGGTTCATGGGCTTCTTTCTGCGCAGCGAGTACTTCAGAAGAATCATCAACAGCGTCACGACGATGACAACCCGAGCAAGCTTCAACGAAGCAATCTTCTCGCATGTCGAAGTTGATCTACCTGATCTAGACTCCCAAGTTCAGATCGGCGACTTACTGTACTCAATCGAACAACAGATCGAACTGAACAATCAGGTAAACGATAATTTATCTGAACTCGCCACCGTCGCCTGACCGTTCATCAGCATTGGCAATAACCAATCACGTAGCTCTTGCAGCCGTCGGTTCTCACGCAGATTCTCTGAGATCATCGTCATTGCGGGCACGACAACGGCGTTGAATGCCCTCAGCTCAGAGACTGATGGGATGTAGATCGGGCGCTTCTTCAACAGCGGCTTCTGTAGATGCCGTAGACCGGTTCCCAGGAAGTACTTCTGGTCAAGTTCCGGCGAAATCGCCTGCAACAATAGATAGGCATAGTCCGCGAGACCGTCGCGAGCGGTTACCGCCCAAGTGTCCGTGGAGTAGGCCATATCGCCGACGTAGAACTTCACATCTGCATTTCCACCAGTATTGAGTAGTAGGTTGCGACCACCGGCCAGCGGCTTATCCCAACGCAAGACCGAAGCGCCGCTCGTGAAGAACGGGTAGCGACCGGCTATATCCTTCGCATCTCTCACCTGCACTTGAGACTTTGGCAGCTCGATCAATACATCAGACAGTTCGCCGTTCGGATCCTTGCGGAAGAACTGGTGCATGAACTGCGACAGCGCCACCGCCTGTAAATTATCGTTTATCTGAGTATTAAGAGCAACCTGATCTTCAACTCTGCTCAAGAATGCGGCTACTGCATTCTGCGTTTCCGGGTCAGGAAGTCGAACATGAATGCCAGCTAAGATGTCGGTGTTCAGCGACGCCATGGTGGAGCCAACTGCCGAGTTGTTGACCTGCTCTTTGACTGCGTCTAGCTTGAGCCAGTGGGAGATGAACCTGCTGTTGACTCCGTGCTTGCACTGAACCCGAATACAGTCAGATCCCTGAATCCACCCCGCTTCGTTAGCGCTTACGTATGCATGCCGGTCGACTGATCCCTTTCGTGCGAAGACGATATCGCCTTCCACCAGTGTGTGAGCTGCCAAACGATCCCGAACCGAATCAGGAACGTAGTCCAGATCATCTCGTAGCACTACACCGTGGCCAATGCTCTTGACGTTTAGGATGGGAGTCCCCGTCGCTGAATACTCACTCGCACTGAACTGTGTGCCGAATGGGCCTGTCTTCAGATTGGCGATGCTACCCAGAGTCACTGTTTCGGCCACTTGCAGTCCTCTCGTTGTGTATTCATCTATCCGATGTATCGCCTGTGGGCGTTCTTCACGTTCGTCTGTCTTACCATCGCATACTGTAGCGTGGTGTCGATGCGTTGATGCCCGAGTAGGTGTTGCAGCTGTTCCACCGGCATGCCCTTGTCGATGGCCTTCGTCGCGAGCGTCCTGCGGAACTTGTGCGGGTGAACTTTCTCGATGTTCAGCGCTGTCCCCAATTGTCTCAACCTTGCTTCGATTGCGCCAATGCTTAGCCGTCGGTGTGGCGCGTACAGACTAACGAACAGTGCGGGGTTATCGTCGTCGCGTCGGTCGAGGTACTCACTCAGATGGATCTTGGTTCGGGCGTCGAAATAGGCGACGCGTTCCTTGTTACCCTTGCCCTGCACAACACATTCGCGTTCTCCGAAGTCGATGTCTGCCGTGTTCAGTTTGACCAGTTCACCCACGCGCATGCCGGTGGAGGCCAGCATGTCGATCATCGCAAGATCACGCGCTGTTGGGCATCGGTCGCGCATCGTCTCCAGCTCCTCATCGGTGTAGGTCTCTTTGACTCTGATGGCCGCTTTGACCTTGTGGATTCGCCGTACGGGGCTCTTTACGATGTGGTCTTCAGCTTCGAGCCATGCGAAGAAGCTCGAGAGGATGCGCCGAATGTTGTCGATAGTAATCCGACTTGAGCCGCGTTCCTGCTGGTACGTGGTCAAATAGGCACGTAGATCCTCGGTTCGTATCCTTGTCGCTGAGATCGAAACACTGTTGAGCATCGCTGTGATCGTGCGCTCGTAGTAGATGAGCGTCTTCTCAGAACAGCCTTCCAAGCGCTTAGCGGCAATGAAGGCGTCGAGCAGACCATCGTCATTGTCTCGCTTCTGTTGGCCTGACTCCACTTCGTAGTCTTCAATCACGCGATACAGGGTGGATTCGAGTTGCTTGAGCTGGGCGTTGTCGAGCACGTTGAGCATGCCCTGTAGAACGTCCGCGATGAGTTGTTGCTTCATGTCGTCCTCCGCCAATGGGGAGAACGCGGGTCGGCGGCTGCTCCCGGTTTGGGTTGCCCCGCCGCCGATGGGAGCACCTCGCTGCAAACGATAATTTATCTGAACTCGCCACCGTCGCCTGACCGTTCATCAGCATTGGCAATAACCAGTCGCGTAGCTCTTGCAATCGCTTGTTCTCAACGATGCTGGCATTGAAGCGGCTGAGCGTCGATGATGCCAACTGGCTGAAGCGTCTCAGCGTCTCAGCATCAGGTATGGGCAAAAGTATGTTCTCAAGATCAGTGTTGTTGACTGCCTGCTGCGTCGCGCCGTGCGCATGCAGATCTTTGAGCGGTTCAAATTGTTCGCTGGCTATGAACGATGCGATGTATTCGAATGCAACGGGCTCACACTTCAGGCCAACGAATCCGGTAGAGAGGATCGTCTCGCTTATCAACGATGCACAGGCCTCGTTCAAGAACAGATGCTTGACACTACCTTTCATCTTTGCGAACCAGACCGAGTGCAGGACAGGCTCCATGTTCGCCCGTCCCTCCCGCGTCTCGTACCGGATTCGGCTTCCGTCCTTGATTGTTGTGCCCACGACGTCGGCGGTTGCCAGATAAGTCTTCTCAGAGAACGGTGCGACACCGGGCTTGAGCGGCTCGCACAACGGGTTGGAAACGAGCGATGCGACTCGCCATCCTGCAGGTATCTCGCGCTTGAGCTGGCTGTTCCAAACCATTCGTCCGCCGGACGCACGGTATGGTCGCCCGTTCTCGTCTGGGAAGTTGAACTGCAAGAACCAGTACCCGTAGAGCGTCTGCAACATGGCCTGTAAATTATCGTTTTGCGTCGACCGCACGACCACCCTCCCGGCAGACAACGCGCAATGCAAAGTACAATTCGATGCCATGCTGTACCTTTTGACGGAGTCACCGCGCATCAACCTCCGGGGGTACATGCGCACCTCCAGTAGCGGGTTGACCGAACGACGGCGCAAGGTTCGGTGGTGCATCGACTCATCGGATCAGAACGATGATCCCCTGGCAAAGTCCCACTTCGCCGTGCTACCGCGCGAAATCAGGTCGCGAGCGCATACTCCGACACACTGCAGTCACGTATCAATAGCCACATCCACTCTTTCATGACGATGACCGTGATCGTCGAGTCCTTCTCCGCCTTTGCGCGCTCGTTGTTGGCCGCCAGGCCCTCGAAGTCCTCGGTGATCGTGCCGTTGACCTCGTGGAGTTGGAAGATGTCCGTTAGGGTCATGCCCGGGAACTCGACGTAGCCCTCGTCCACGCCCTGCTCGGCGCGCACCTGGTGGTACACCTGCTCGATGTTGATCGACGCAATGTAGTAGGACAGCAGCATGAACTCGTTCGCGAAGATCTCGTTCTTGTACTTGTGCTCCAAGGCCTTGGGCGGGATGACCCCCAAGCTGCGGCAGGCGAGCCACGAACGTGCTCGTCCCCGCGAAGGGCTCGATGATGGCCACGCCCGGATCCCCCAGGCTCTGGCCAAACGCCGTGCGCATCGCGTCGTCGGCGCTTCGAATGATGAAGTCCACGACCTCGACGGGTGTGAAGACGATGCCCAGGCGCTCGCTCATGCGTGGGAAGGCCTGCGAGAAGAAGCGGTCGTAGAGCGTGCGCATGATCTCCTGCTTGCCCGTCAGGGGGTGCACGGCCTCGGTGTGTTCGATCATCGCCTGATAGAAAGCATCCAGATCGCGGCGCTCGTTCTCGATCATCGAATGATCGGTAAGCATCTCAAGGATCGTGTTCATCGCGCGGCTCACCGGGTTATGCTTCGAGAACGAATGATCCGGGAACATCGCGTCAAAGAGCGGCGCGGTGAGAATGTGCTGGGCCAGCATCTCCACCGCCGACTCGTTGTTGACGGCCGGGTTCAGCGTCGCGCGCAGCAGTCATGCGACCAAGAATAGCGGGTAATCTACGACACACAAGCTAGGTGGGTGCTGTGGTACGGCTACAAGGGGATTGCTGTGTCACTGCGCCGCGGTGCCGCGCCCCAACTACCCCTGCGCGACCTCGGCCCGGATGAGGGGGATCGGGTAGGCCGCCGCCGAGATGGGGGAGAGGAACGAGTCCGTGATGCCTGCCGTGAACGCGTCGATGCCGAGGACCTTGTACAGGGCGTTGCGGCCGAACTTCGTCGAATCTGCGACGAAGTAGGCGGTCGACGCGATCGAGCGGACCTTCTGCTGCAGCTCGATCGAGTATCCGGACGACGCGTAAATGCCGTCCTCCATCACCGAATTCGCCCCGAAAACGGCCGTGTTCACGCGGATGTGGTCAAGCTGGTCGATCGCGGTGGGCCCCCACATGTGGGTTCGGTTCGGCAGCAGCTCGCCGCCCACGAACACCAGGTTGAGCGACGGCTTCTTCAGAATCTCGAGGCCCACCAGCAGGTCGTGCGTCACCACGGTCACGCGGCGCGCGTCGAGGGCCCGAGCCACCTCGAGACACGTCGACCCGGAATCGATGAACACGGACTGGCCGTCGAGGATGCGCTCCGCCATGGCCGGGCCGATCGCCCGCTTCTCCGCGCGGTTTGGGGAATCCTGCAGGAACTCCTCGGTGTCCTCGTCCTGGGGAATCGGAATCGCGCCACCGTGGGTGCGGCGCACGAGGCCAGCCTCGGCCAGGTGCTCCAGGTCCCTGCGGATGGTTGACACATTGACGTCGAGAGCCTCTGCCAAGGAGGACACGGTCTCGAAGCCTGTTGCCTCAATCATGGAGACAATGGTGTCTTGCCGGGTCACGATGGTTCCTTCTGCTGGCTATGGTCTACGCGGGGTGCGACGAGGGGTACAGATGATGCCTGCAATAGTGCATCGTGATCGCCGCCCGCTTGACACTGTACCGAACTTTCGGCGCGAATGTGCGCGATACCGCGCAACGAGGGCATTTGCCTAAATCAGCAGTCCATAGGGGCGTTTTTCGCTCGCGATTTGCGTATAACCGTGCGTTGAATTGCGCGCCCATGAGCAGTTATCAGCAAATCAAGCCGCCTGAAGTGCGCGAAAGCGAGTTGCCATTGCGCGATACCGCGTGTAATGTAAGTGATTGCGACGCGGGTCACGCCATGATGCGTGCGTTATCGCAGGAGATGGCGAACCCGGAACGTCCGACAACTAGATCACGAGGAAGTGACGACATGAAGATCGGAAGACTGACGGCGGCATCGGTGTCCATTGCATCGATGCTTGCTCTGACTGCCTGCTCGACCGTCGGAGGTGCGACAGGCGACAACTCCGCATCAAACACCGGCTCGGCCGCGGGTGATTCCGGCAAGACGATGGTCACCGTCGTCAAGGTCAAGGGCATCGCATGGTTTGATCGCATGGACGTGGGCGTCAAGGAATGGGGCGCCGACAACGGATACGATACGCGAACGGAAGGTGGAACCGACGTTGCGCCGGAAAAGCAGATCCAGATCATCCAGGATCTGATTGCGCAGAAGCCGGTCGCCATCACCGTCGTTCCCAACTCGCCCGAGGCCCTCTCCGCCGTCCTCGAACAGGCGCGCGCACAGGGTATCAAGGTGGTCTCTCACGAGGCGACCGGCATTAAGAACGTTGACGTGGACATCGAGGCATTCGACAACGCCTCCTACGGCGTCGACATCATGAAGAACATCGGGGAGTGCACGGGTGGCACCGGCAAGTACGTGCAGTTCGTCGGTGGTCTGACCGCCAAGACCCACATGGAATGGGTCGAGGCCGCCTACGACTACCAGCAGAAGAACTTCCCCGGCATGGAGCGCGTCGAGACGCCCATCGAGTCGACCGACAACGAGACCGCAGCCTACGAAAAGGCTAAGGAAGTCCTCGGCAAGTACCCGGACATCAAGGCCTTCCAGGGCTCCGCCGGTAACGACGTGCCCGGTATCGCCCGCGCGATCGAAGAGGCCGGCCTGTCCGATCAGGTCTGCGTCATGGGCACCTCCATCCCCTCGGCCTCCGCGAAGTACCTGGCCACCGGATCGATCGACAAGATCTTCTTCTGGGATCCCGCCCTCGCCGGCAAGGCCCAGCTGCAGATCGCGAAGATCCTCGCTGACGGCGGCACCATCACCGAGGGCACGGACCTCGGCATCGAAGGTTACAACAACCTCCACAAGCTCGACGGCTACGACAACGTCTGGGTCGGCAACGCCCAGATCGCCGCGGACGCCGAGCAAGCGAAGAACTACGACTTCTGATCACGCAGCCCCGGCCTCGTGACGCATCGGCACGAGGCCGGGGCGGGCGTCCCACGACAGCGCAGTCGACAAGACACTCGAAGGAGAGCACATGCGCAGCAATGTGGATGAAGCACCGCGCCCCCACGGAGAAGGCGTCAGCGTGCAGGAGAACCCCTTTCTAGAGGTTCGGGATATCGTCAAGAACTTCGGCGGTGTTCGCGCCCTCGATGGCGTCAACATGGCCGTCTGGCCGGGAGAAGTGCTGTGCCTGGCCGGCGAGAATGGCTGCGGAAAGTCCACTCTCATCAAAGTCATCTCCGGAGTGCACGCGCCCGACGCGGGACGCATCCTCATCGACGGCCACACCGTCTCCTCGCTGACGCCGCTCAGCGCCATGGACGCCGGCATTCAGGTCATCTACCAGGACTTCAGCCTGTTCTCGAACCTGACGGTCGCCGAGAACATCATGATGACCTCCTCGGTCACGGAAAAGAAGAAGTTCTTCAGCTCCACGAACGCAAAGAAGCAGGCCGCGCAGATCGTCGAGCGCCTCGGCGTCCCGCTCCCGCTCGACGCCGACGTCGAACAGCTCTCCGTCGCGGACAAGCAGCTCACCGCCATCTGCCGCGCCCTCGCCGGCAACGCGAAGCTCCTCATCATGGACGAGCCAACGACCGCCCTCACCCAGCGTGAAGTCGCGCGCCTGTTCATGGTCGTCGAAAAGCTGAGCGCGCAGGGAGTCGCCCTCATCTTCGTGTCGCACAAGCTCGACGAGGTCATGGCCATTTCGCAGCGCGTCACCATCATGCGATCGGGACGCAACGTTATCGACTCGCCGGTCGAAGACCTCGACCGCGAGAAGATCACCCACTACATGACCGGCAAGGAACTCGACCAGAGCCGACGCGTCCCGCCCCTCGCGGAGGAGGCCGAGGAGCGCCTGCGCGTCGAATCCCTCACCTCCCAGGGAGGCTTCGAGGACGTCAGCTTCTCGGTGAAGAAGGGCGAAATCCTCGGCATCACCGGGCTCCTCGGATCCGGCCGTACCGAAATCGCCCAGGCCCTCTTCGGCCTCCTGCCCATCGACTCTGGACGCGTCTACATCGATGGTGAACACGTCGAGCTGGGCTCCATCGGACAGTCCATCAAGGCCCACATCGGATACGTCCCCGAAGACCGACTCACCGAGGGCCTCTTCCTCGACAAGTCGATCGCCGACAACGTCATCGCCGCGTCCATCGACCACCACACCTCGAAACTCAACACGCTGCGCACAGACAAGATCCGCCAAACCATCGCCCACTACTTCGAGTCGCTGCGCATCAAAGCCCCCGACGTCCTCGCCCCCGTGCGATCCCTGTCCGGCGGCAACGCCCAGCGCGTCGTCCTCGCGAAGTGGCTCGCGCGCAACCCCAAGGTCCTCATCCTCAACGGCCCCACGGTCGGTGTTGACGTCGGCTCCAAATCCGAGATCCTCGACATCCTGCGCGAACAAGCGGAAGCCGGCATGGCCATCGTCATCATCTCCGACGACGCGCCGGAACTCGTCTCCTGCTGCCATCGAGTGCTCATCACCAAGGGCGGCCACATCGCCGCCGAACTGGCCGGCGAGGACGTCGATGCTCGAACGATTAGAAAGATGGTCGTGTCATGAACATGAATACCGTCGCACGGCGCGTCCTGCGCTGGATCTGGGGACCCAACCGTGAAGGAATCGTCCTGTCTGTCCTGGTCCTCCTGACCATCATCATGTCCGCGATCAGCCCCGCGTTCTTCACGGTCTCGACGCTCTTCTCCCTCCTGCGTTCCTCCATCGTCCCGATGATCTACGCCCTCGGCGTCCTCCTCGTTATCATCTCCGGTGGCATCGACGTCTCCTTCGCGGCCATCGCCTCGTTCGCCTCCTACGCCACCATCGTGTTCCAGCTGAGCCGAGGAATCAACATCGGCCTCGTCGGATCCTTCGCCATGGCGTTGGCCATCGGAGCGCTCCTCGGCCTGCTCAACGGCTATCTGATCTCCAGGTTCAAGCTCCCGACCCTCATTGTCACGCTCGGCACCCAGGGAATTTTCCAAGGCTTCCTACTGGCGTACATCGGCTCGAAGTACATCGCCCAGCTGCCCGAGGGCATGGCGTCGGCCTCAACCGCGAACCTGGTCTCCGTCGAAACATCGACGGGCGTCGCGCTGCTGCACTCCATGATCATCCCGGCCATCATCCTCGCGATCGTTATCGCACTGGTACTCAGCCGGACCATGTTCGGGCGCGCAATCTACGCGATCGGCGGTGACACCGAATCCGCCCACCGAGCCGGCATTAACGTCAAACGTACCCAAATCTGGGTGTACGTCATCGCCGGAACCCTCGCCGCAACCGCCGGCATGGTCTACATGATCCTCGGCAGGTCCGCCAACCCCCAGGAACTTGTCGGCCACGAACTCGACATCATCGCCGCCGTCGTCCTCGGAGGCGCGTCGATCTTCGGCGGACGCGGATCGGTGCGCGGAACGATCCTCGGTGTGCTGCTCGTCCAGCTCATCAACAACTCGCTGATCCTCATCGGCGTCCCCAGCGCCTGGCAGCGCGCCGCCGTCGGCCTGCTCCTCGTCGCCGGTGTCGGCATCCAAGCGCTCGCCGCAAAGCGCAGCACGCGAACGCTGCGCGCCAAGAGCGCCCAGGCCGACCGTAGTAACGCCGTCCCCCAAGCTGTCGAAGGATGAGTCCCATGAACAACACACTCCGCGACACAAACTCCCGGATTGATCAATTCAGCGCCTCGCTCCTCTCCCGGCTGCGCCGCGACCGGTCGATCGCCCGCATGGTCCTCATCCTCCTCGTGGCCATCGGAATCTTCTCGATCCTCTCCCCGAGCGTGTTCCTCACGGGCCTCAACCTGCAGAACATGCTGCTCGCCGTCGCAGAAATCGGCATCCTCTCCATCGCCATGATGATCTCGATGGTCACCGGCGGCATCGACCTGTCGCTCGTCGCCATCGCGAACCTCTGCGCGATCACCGTGTCGACCCTGTACACCTCGAGCGCGCTGGGTGGAACCGAACAATGGGGCCCCGTCATCATCCTCATCGGGCTGGGCGTCGGACTCCTGTGCGGCCTCGTCAACGGCGTCCTCATCGCCTACGTCGGCGTCACCCCGATCCTCGCCACGCTCGGCACCATGCAGATCTTCAACGGTCTCGCCGTCGTGTGGACGGGTGGCAAAACCCTCTACGGATCCCCCGAAGCGCTGACGGCGTTCGGCAAGACCGCAGTCGCAGGAGTTCCCCTCCTCTTCATCGTCTTCGGACTCGTCGCCCTCCTCGTCGGATTCATCCTCAACCGCTCCCCGCTGGGACTGTCCCTCTCCCTCGAAGGATCCAACGGGACGGCTGCCCGATTCTCCGGAATTCGTTCCTCCCGAATCCTGCTGAGCTCCTACCTGCTCACCGGATTCCTCGGCTCCCTCACGGGCATCGTGTTCATCGCACGAAACCCCACGGCCTCGGCGGACTACGGTGCCTCCTACGTGCTGCTCGTCATCGTCATCGCCGTCCTCGGCGGGACCAACCCGAACGGCGGTTTCGCCACCGTCGGCGGCGTATTCCTCGCGGCCCTCACCCTCCAGGTCGTCCAAAGCGGCTTCACCTCTATGCGCCTATCCGCCTTCCAGTACGCAATCGCCCAGGGCGTCATCCTCATCGGCGTACTCGTTCTCGACTGCGTCGACTGGAAAGACGTTCGAACACGCCTGACATCGACGTTCAGGCGCCCACAACCAGCAGCCGCCCTCAATAGCGGCGCAACAGAAAGGAAATGATGATGAAGAAGATCATTAACAACCCCGACCAGTTCGTCGATGAGATGGTTGAGGGCATTCTCCTGGCGCACCCCGATCAGGTCCGCACCCCCGGAGACGACAGGCGCGTCCTCGTCCGCGCCGACAGCCCCGCACCCGGCCGGGTCGGCATCGTCACCGGCGGCGGCTCCGGTCACCTCCCCCTCTTCAAGGGCTACGTCGGCAAGGGGCTGTGCTCCGGCGTCGCCATCGGTAACGTGTTCTCCTCCCCGTCGGTCCAGCAGTGCGCCGACGCCGCCAAGGCCGTCGACGGTGGAGCGGGCGTGCTCTTCCTCTACGGCAACTACGGCGGCGACGTCTTCAACTTCGACCTGGCCGTCGACCTCCTCGAACTCGACGGCATCGAGACGCGCACCGTCCTCGGCTGCGACGACGTGGCCTCCCAGCCCAAGGAACGCGCCAAGGACCGCCGCGGCGTCGCCGGAATCTTCTTCGCCTACAAGGCCGCGGGCGCTGCCGCCGAGCGCGGCGACAGCCTCGACGAGGTAGCCGCCGTCGCCCAGAAGGTCGTCGACAACACGGCCACCATGGGCGTCGGCCTGTCCCCGACGATCCTCCCGACCACGGGCGCCGCATCCTTCGACCTGCCCGAAGGCGAAATGGAAATCGGCATCGGCATCCACGGCGAACCCGGCATCCACCGCGGCCCCCTCGGAACCGCCGACGAGATCGCGGACCAGATCCTCGACTCCGTCATCCCCGACCTCGGCCTGGGCGAAGGCGACCGTGTGGCCGTCCTCGTGAACGGCCTCGGTGCCACGCCCCTCGAAGAGCTCTACCTGCTCTACCGTCGCACCCACCAGAGGCTCGAGGAACTCGGCGTCGTCATCGAACGCCGCTACATCGGCGAATACGCGACGTCCCTTGAAATGGCAGGCGGCTCGATCTCGCTGCTCAAGGTCGACGACGAGCTCCTCGAACTCCTCGACGCCCCCGCCCAGTCCCCGTTCTTCAGGGAGGCATGACAATGCGTTCACCCGAACTCATACGCCAGATCCAGGACTCGATGACACTCCTCATCGAATCCTCGGATGAACTGCGCGATCTCGACCAGGTCCTCGGAGACGGAGACCTCGGGATCACGATCTCTGCGGGCGCGCGTGCGGTCATCGACGCCCTCACGGACCTGCCGACAGACCCTGAACCCGCTCCCTCCGATGTTGCCCGCGCATGTGCGAAGGCGTTCGCCAACGCCAACCCGTCAACGATGGCGGCACTGGTCGCCGGAGGTCTCCTCGCCGGCTCGAAGGTCTGGGTCGGATGCGAGGACGTCACCACCGTCGAAGCCGAGGCGTTCATCCGTGCGGCCGCAAGCTCGATTTCGCACCGTGGAAAGAGTCAGGTGGGGGATAAGACCATCCTCGACGCGATGGTCCCGGCCGTCGATTCCCTGGCTGACAGCCTTGCGGCCAACCCCCAGGTGGCCACAGACAGCGATCTCGCCCTGGGTGCCCTCGGCAGCGCGATCTCATCCTCGGCCGCAGCCGTCGTGGCTACCCGAGACCTGCAGTCCCAACGCGGACGAGCCTCGTGGCTGCAGGACAGGTCGATCGGCCTGCAAGATCCTGGCGCAACCGCCTTCCTGCGTGCGCTTGAGGCCTGGCGCGATGCCGCCACCGGAGAGAGGGGGCCTCGCGCGGCCATCGTGGAGAACCTGTGAGGACGCGCTGTCGCGGCGATACTCGAGGCTGGGGGCGAACGGAAGCTCGCCCCCAGCCGCCGTGTCTCCATGCCGCAACCCGGTGCTGAGTAGAGGGACCCTCGTTCGTCCCTAACCGTTCATGTCCGAACAAATTGGGACCACTTCGACAAACCCGCATGCTTTGTCAACAACCGCTTGATCCTGTCCCAATCTGGACCAATTTCGTCTATACGATAAGCAATGACAAACATATGGCTTAGGATAGGGGCACGCCGACGCACCCCCAAAGACGGGAGCAGCCGGCACGCAGCAGCACCGCACACGCGGCACCGCAGGGCGGGTCCAGCAACGAAGACGGGCACGCCAGGCACCACCGCACCCCCGCGGAGCCGCCGCACCACACAACCAACACCGACGTTGACCATACACGCAGGAGAGTCCCATGAAGCCCCGCCTCGCAACCACAGCCCTCGTCGCCGCCTCCGCATGCGCCCTCGCCCTCGGAGCCTGCACTCCCGGAGAAACCGCCCAATCCTCGGCCAACACCAACACGGGCAGCTCCAACGCGACCCACGACGACGGCAACTACACGATCGCCGTCGTCCCCAAGGACGCCACCAACCCCTGGTTCGTGCGCATGGAAACCGGCGTGCAAAAGTACGCGGCTGACACCGGCATGAACGTCTTCCAGAAGGGCCCGGCCGAAACCGACGCCACACTGCAGGCCCAGGTCATCCAGGACCTGATCGCCCAGGGTGTCGACGCGATCTGCGTGGTCCCCGTCGACCCGGGTGCAATCGAACCCGTCCTCAAGCAAGCCATGGATGCCGGCATCGTCGTCGTCACCCACGAGGCCTCCTCCCAGGGAAACACGATGTACGACATCGAGGCCTTCAACAACAGCGAATACGGCGCGTTCATCATGGACAACCTCGCCGAGGCAATGGGTGAGGAAGGCGTCTACACGACCATGGTCGGCCACGTCACCAACGCCTCCCACAACGAGTGGGCAGACGGCGCAGTGGCCCACCAGAAAGAGAAGTACCCGAACATGACGCTGCTCGAGGCCGAGCCGCGCGTCGAAAGCCAAGACAACGGGGAAACCGCCTACCAGACCGCCAAGGAGGTCCTCAAGAAGTACCCCGAAGTCAAGGGCATCCTCGGCACCTCCTCCTTCGACGCCCCCGGCACCGCGCGCGCCATCGACGAACTCGGCCTCAAGGGATCCGTCTTCACGGCCGGCACCGGCATGCCCGCCGCCAACGCCCAGATCCTCAAGGACGGATCCGTCTCCGCCCTGACCCTGTGGGACCCCGCGGGCGCCGGCTACGCGATGGCATCCCTGGCCACCAAGATCCTCAAGGGCGAAAAGATCGAAGACGGGGTCGACCTGGGCGTCGAAGGATACGAGAACATGCACTTCGCGCCCGGGTCCAACAAGGTCCTCGAAGGTAACGGCTGGCTCAAGATCACCAAGGACAACGTCGACTCCCTCGGCTTCTAACCGAAACGCCGCACGCGACCGCCCGAGCGCCACGGCCTCGTCATCATCGACGAGGCCGTGGCCGGGCCCCCGCGCCCGCACCGCCGCGCGCACAGACCAACCTCCTTGAGCGCTCCGCGGGCGCGAGGGGCCAAAGGGGCGCAGATGCGGATCGGAAAGGACACCACATGGACACCCCAGTGCTGGCAGTACGACACGTCAGTAAATCCTTCGCCGGCGTGCGCGCCCTGGTCGACATCGACCTGGAGATCGCGCCCGGAGAAATCCACTGCCTGGCCGGCGAAAACGGCTCGGGCAAATCCACCCTCATCAAGGTCATCTCCGGCGTCCACACGCCGGAAGAAGGAAGCGTCGCCATCGCGGGACGCGAGTACACGCACCTGACCCCCTCCGCCGCCATCGACGCGGGCGTGCGCGTCATCTACCAGGACTTCTCCGTCTTCCCCAACCTGTCCGTCATGGAGAACATCGCGCTCGGCAGCGAGGTCGCCGCCGGCCGCGCCCTGGTCAACCGCTCGCGCATGCGCAAGGTCGCCGCCGAAGCAATCGCGAAGATCGGCTTCACCGTCGACCTCGACGAGCTCGTCGGCAACCTCTCCGTCGCAGACAAGCAGCTCGTCGCCATCAGCCGCGCCCTCATGGGCGACGCCAAGCTCATCATCATGGACGAGCCCACCACCGCCCTCACCAAGAAGGAAGTGCGCGCCCTCTTCGACATCGTCGCCGACCTGCAATCCCGCGGCATTGCGATCCTCTTCGTCTCCCACAAGCTCGAGGAAGTCTTCGAGATCGCGCAGCGCTTCACCATCCTGCGCAGCGGACGTAAAGTCATCACCTGCCCCAAGGAAGACCTCGACCGCGCCAGCTTCGCCCGCCACATGACCGGACGCGACTTCGACGAGGCCCCCTACCGCACCGGCTACATCGACGCCGACCCCGTCCTCGAGGTCCGCGAAGCCACAGTCGCCGGTGCCTTCGAGAACGCATCCCTGAGCGTGCGCCCCGGGGAGATCCTCGGCATCACGGGCCTGCTGGGTTCGGGGCGCACCGAGCTGGCCATGTCCCTCTTCGGTATGATTCCCCTCGATGCGGGGACCGTGACCGTATCGGGGCAACAGGTGAGCCTCAGGGGCGTGCGCGACGCCATCAAGGCCGGCATCGCCTATGTTCCCGAGGACCGCCTCACCGAAGGCCTCTTCCTCTCGCGCTCGATCGGCGACAACATCACGATCTCGGAGATGGACGCCTTCACGCACTACCTCGGCTTCATCGACAAGGAAGCCATCCGCGCCGAGGAGAAACGGTGGGTCGAGCGCCTCGGCGTTCTCACCCCCGACCCCGACAACGCCGTCAACACCCTGTCCGGCGGAAACCAGCAAAAGGTCGTCCTAGCCAAGTGGCTCGCCACCAACCCCTCCGTGCTCATCCTCAACGGGCCCACCGTCGGAGTCGACATCGGAAGCAAGTTCACGATCCACTCCATCCTGCGTGAGCTCGCCGCGCAGGGCATGGCCATCATCATCATCTCCGATGACATCGCCGAAGTACTCACGAACTGCTCGACGATCGCCATCATGCGCGCCGGACACCTCAGCGAGCCCATCAGCCCCGACACCCTCACCGAGGCCGAGCTGACCCGCCTCCTGTCCGAAGAAGGCGCCCCGGCCTCGTCGACCGAAGGGGGAGAGAACTAATGCCCCGACTCACCACGAAAGTCCTGCGCGCCAACGAATTCTGGGTGTTCCTCGTCATCGTGGCACTCACCCTCGTCATCCAGGTGCGATCCGGACAGTTCTACACGGCGAACAACCTCGTCGACCTGGCCGGCGCCATGGTCGTGCCCGGCCTCTTCGCCGTAGCCGCGCACCTGGTCCTCGTCTCGGGTGGCATCGACGTGTCATTCCCGGCGCTGGCCTCCCTCGCGGTCTACGTGACGACGAAGATCCTCGTCGACACCGGATGGAACGGGTCCGTCATCGTGCCCTTCCTGATGGCGGCAGCCATCGGAGCACTCCTGGGTGCCTTCAACGGCATCTTCACGTCGAGGCTGACCGTCCCCACGCTCATCATCACCCTGGGCACAGCCAACGTCTTCAACGGCGTCATGCAGGGCGCCCTCAAATCCGTGCAGATCAACATGATCCCCGAATCCATGCGCTCCTTCGGATCAGCCTCCCTCTTCGTCGCCCGCAACGAAAGCTCCGGCCTCCAATCATCCATGCCGGTGTCCTTCCTCATCCTCGTCGCCGTCGTCGCAGTCGCCT